>Ga0154089_104_pt1 | contig 298951 bp, 282 predicted proteins | sample DehspFTH1_FD_150125 | JGI IMG/M metagenome (GOLD analysis project Ga0154089, IMG submission 150125) | reverse complement strand
GGTCTTGACCTTTGATTCCTCTAGACTTAGAGATGAATGAATGCAGGAAGCTGAATTGTTGTGCAGTTTTGAGAGAACGAGCTAGAAGCACGGGAAAGATTAAAGAAGGAATCGGTAAGCCGATTCCAACAAGATCGAACCTCGGACTTCGAACTTCGAACCTCGAAAAGATCTGGTGACTATACCGGAGGGGTACCACCCGTTCCCATCCCGAACACGGAAGTTAAGACCTCCTGGGCTGAAAATACTGCAAGGGAAGATAAGACGTTGCCAGGTAATGAAAAGAGACTACATCAATGATGTAGTCTCTTTTCATTTGAACCTTGCACCCCTTTGCTTTCCATGAATAATTCAGTATACTATAGGGTAAATTGATTGAAAAAAAGTAGTAAATGGAGAGTAAATGATGGATAACTATTTGTTTTTTTCAAGCCTTGAGCTGATTGACTACTTTGTTAATAACTTGGCAGAAAAAGACATCAGGACCCAAACGAAAAGAATATTTGAAATGGCCAGGGTCTTTATGGGCAAAAAAGATTTTAAGCTGGAAGACATTTATTCAGTACTCATCATGGTCAGAAACATTGGACTGGGTTCCCAGATTGATGAAGTCTTTTCTCTATATTTCAAAGAGGGGAATTACCCTATCCGGGTTTTTATACAAATTGCTGATTTAGAAAGCACAGCCGATGTCGAGATAGAATTTTCAGCCTATCGGGGACAGAAAAAATATATCAATAACGGGAAGATTTATCTATCTGAAGGGCCTTTCTCGCAAGGCGTTATCATAGACAATTATATTCACTGCTCCAGCGTACAGCCCTTTTCCCCAGTTACTCAAGAGCTAATTGATGGCAACATCAAGCAGGCCGTCAGGCAGTGCTTAGATAACTTGCGGAATACGCTAGAGTTGACAGGAAGTAGTTTAGATCAAGCTTACTCTTTTATCGTTTATTTAAAAGACTTGAATACGCTTTCCGAGGTTGAAGAGATATTTGAGGAGTATGTCTCCAGTCAGAATGAAATATTGCGAGAAGTAATACAAATTGAGCAGTTTAAGGGAAATCATGCGATTGAAATTGCTTGTTCAGCATATCTGTGTTGAGACTTTTGGTATTTTCTTGCTAAATTTTCATTGAATTCTAAGACAATTTTAAGAGCACGCAGCTAATATTACAATCAGGACGTATTATTTGGCTGTTCCTTGTTCTTTTATCATGTTTATATTACTATATTAAGGCAAGGAAATGATTAAAATAGGTGTGTTTGTTTAAATGTTTGTTTAAATCCATGTCTGAATGAAGGAGAATTTAATGGAATTTATTACGAGTTTGATTGATATTGTCTTACATATTGACAAATACCTAGGTATGTTGGTCCAAACGTATGGTGCCTGGGCGTATCTGATTATTTTTTTGATCATTTTTTGTGAAACCGGCCTTGTCGTGACACCTTTTCTGCCCGGGGATTCTATGCTGTTTGTCGTCGGTGCTTTGGCAGCGACAGGGGCAATGGATATTAAATTTGCTTTAATCTTACTGCTAATTGCTGCTATCGCAGGAAATACGCAGAACTATTTTATTGGAAGATATTTTGGACAGAAAGCCTTCAATTGGAGAGACAGCAGATTCTTTAAGAAAAAATATCTTATACAAACCCATGGTTTTTATGAGAAACATGGGGGGAAAACGATTTTTCTTTCGCGGTTTTTGCCAATCATTCGAACATTTGCACCCTTTGTTGGCGGGATCAGCAGCATGGGGCTATGGAAGTTTATGTTCTACAATATATGTGGGGCCTTAGCTTGGATCACGCTTTTTATGATGGGCGGATATTTTTTCGGGAATATTCCGACAGTCGAGCAGAATTTTTCGTTAATCATTTTTGCGATTATTTTTATCACTGTTTTACCAAGTGTCATTTTTGCTCTTCGCCAAAAGTTTTCGTAAAGCTGCACTAGGGGGATTGAAAAATGGCTGATCATATGAAGGAAATTGAACAATATGAAGATGCAGAGATCATTATTGAACCGCAGGAGATGGTGCGCTGGCAGAATAAGGCTGAGCACTATGTGGACAACCCTAAGAAGACAAAAGATTTGCTTTCCGAAGCCCTGGAAAAAGCGAATAACAATAAAAACCGCGATGTGATTCAGAATATCTGGGATAAAATTCAGCTGCTTTTTTCTTTATTAAAAGACTGGTTAAACGGTGATTACCGAACGATCTCTAAGACTGCCATAATTTCTGTAATTGCCGGGTTAATTTATTTTGTATCCCCCGTTGATTTTGTTCCTGATTGGATTGTCTCGCTTGGGCTGGTGGATGATGTTGCTGTTTTAGGATTAATTTTTAACCAGTTAGATAAGGAATTAACCAGGTATAAAAAATGGAAAAACTCTGAGTTCTAATTGATATACGATAGGACAAACGATAGAATAAATGACAGGAAAAATGAAAACAACCCAAGGATTTGATCCTGGGTTGTTTTTTATAGTCCGCCTGGAATGGATAACTTGGTGTGAAAGTCTGCTACAGGCTTAGCAGCATTCTGCTCATTTTAGTGGCGTTGATCAGGCGTATTGAATCTTGGAGCTTGGGGGTCTTTAAGTTCATTGAAGTACTTTCCAGGTGTTGAGAGATCAAAGTATACCTTGGAATCCTGGGTAACTCCCCAGTCCTGAAGTGAGCCTGTATTCTGGAGCATATTGAATGCTTCCCGGAAAAGCGTATTATGTGCTTCTTCCCTATTTAAAAGGAAGTCAATCGTTTCTCTTACCCCTTTATCGTTAATCTGCCGGTAGAGATATTCATAAACTACTTTTGCCCTTGTTTCAGCCGATATATCTGACAGCAAATCTGCAGCGAGATCGCCGGTACATTCGATATATGCTCCGGTCCATGGATAACCGGAAGCATTGGTTAACATGGGGGCAAGTCCGCCGATAACATGTGATTCCACGGTACCAACAGAAGTATTCATGGCCTCAAGCGTGTGACCATTTAATAGGTTGACTGTCTGGGCGACCATTTCCATATGACTCAATTCTTCTGAAGCAATATCCATGAAAAGATCCTTAATCTTCTCATCTTTAATGCGGTAACTTTGAGACAGATACTGTAAAGCTGCTTTGAGTTCACCATGCGGTCCGCCTAATTGGTCTAACATTAAAGATGCATAGTTTGGATTAGGACCGTCGACGCGTACATCTTTCAATAGCTGCTTATCATGTTTGAACAAATGTATTGCCTCCTTCATTTAGATTTCAATCGTTTGTTACCTTCTATAGTTTTGCAATATCCTTATAGATTATACAAAGAAGAACAGTTCAATTTTAACTTTTGCATAATAATCATAGATTTTTAACAAAATATAATGAATATTGATAATAGGAGGAACTAAAATGCAATTAAGCCAGAAAGAAAAAATGCTTTTGGAAGACTTGAAAAGCCACGAGCAAATGTTTGCTCAAAAATGCAGTGAATTTGCCAATCAAGCTCAAGATCCGCAACTCAAACAAATTTTTCAGAACATGGCGCAGCATGAACAGCAGCATGTCCGAAAAATCGATCAAAGTTTGAGCCAAACTTCCGGAACATCAGGCCAGTCTCAAGGCATGACGGGTCAAAAAGATTCGATGCTTTGCCATGATATGCTCTCAACAGAAAAATATCTCTCTGGAGCCTATAATACGGTAATTTTTGAAATTCAGGATACCTCCCTCCGTCAGGATCTGAATAGTATACAGAGTGAAAAGCAAAGGCAGGGGGAAGAAATCTTCAGGTATATGCAGAGTAAAGGGATGTATACAGTCCACTAAAAAAAATAGAGGGTACCGCCAACGACTACAAAGTAGTAGTTTTGCGGTACCCTCTGTCCTTATCAAAGAAGGCTAAGGAAGATGTGGCATTTAAAATTTGTTTTTTGTGTATACTAACAAAAAACTATAAGAGGTATAATTGTGAAAAAATTGCTCTATATAACCGCAAATCCTAAACCAGAAAACCTATCGGCCTGTAAAACAGTAGGAAGACAATTAGTAAATAAATTATTAAAGCAAAGTACAGATTATATGCTTGAAGAAGTAGATTTATATGCGGATCATATCCCGCAGTTGAAGCATATTTATTACGAAAGCCGGAGTACGCTTATTAGCCAAGATAAAATAGAAAAATTAAAACCAGAGGATAAAAAAGAAGTACAACGTATCATAGCTCTTTGTGATCAGTTTAAAAGTGCGGATATATATATCTTAGCGGCTCCGATGTGGAGCTTATCATTTCCGGCTCCTGTAAAAGAGTATCTGGATTGTATTATACAAGCAAATTGGACAATTAGGTTTGATAATGAAAAACCGTATGGCATATTAGATGACAAACCTAGAACATTTATATATGTACAATCATCCGGAGCAAATATTCCTTGGATAATCAGACCTGCTCTTAATAAAGGATTAAATTACGTACATGATATGATAAAGTATATTGGAATCAGTAATTTTGAAGAGCTTTTGGTAGATGGTACTGGTTCTAATGACGCGCAAACACAACAAGCCATTGAGATAGCAAAAGCAAAAATAAATGGATTAGTTGAAAAAATAAGTCCATAAGCACTGCAAATAAGCAGTGCTCACCATTGACGGTGTTCTGCCATACGTTGTGGCTGTCACGTTTTCCAGCCTGCTTTATGTCATCGGCTCCCGCATGATCAAATCAATGGGGGGTCTTTTTTAATTCCATGTGAAAACAGGATAAAACCCTTTTCAAAATACTATTCGGGAATACCTGAACGATACGGGTTTGAAGTAAATACTAAACGATTACGATAATCACTATGTAGTTTTTTATATCTAATTATTTCATGCTTTTTCTTGATATTATACGGATATGCGTATATAACTAAAGCTAACCGGTCATGGAGGTTGGCAAAATGTTGGACTATCTTTCTGTTCGAGATACGGCAATCAAATGGGGCTGCCGATGGCAGGCTGAAAGAAGACAGGAAAACAGCATATTGCCTTAAGATAATCTTAAGGATTTGATAAGATTAAACCACAAAATTGTTTTCGATTCCTTGATATGATATTATGGGTTTTTGTGAAAGAAGGAGTTGAGCAGACTATGACAGTAAATATTTTAGTGGTAGATGATGAACAGTCTATTGCGGACTTGATTGAAGTATATTTGAAAAACGAAAATTATGATGTATTCAAGTTCTATAATGGGCAGGATGCTTTACAGTGTGTTGAAAACCAAAATATAGATTTAGCAATATTGGATGTCATGCTTCCCGATGTAGATGGTTTTTCAATCTGTCAGCAAATCCGGGAAAAGCATAAATTTCCGGTTATCATGCTGACAGCCAAAGAAGAAGAAATCGATAAGATTACGGGGCTGACATTAGGTGCGGACGACTATATCACTAAACCTTTCCGCCCTTTGGAGCTTATTGCCCGTGTCAAGGCGCAGCTCCGGAGATTTATCAAATATAATTCTTCAGAGCCAAAACAGGAAGGACACTTAATTGCCTTTTCCGGCTTGTTATTGGACATGGATACTCATGAATGTACCTTGAATGAAAAAAAGCTATCGCTTACCCCTACGGAATTTTCCATTCTTTGGGTCCTTTGTTCCAAGCGCGGACGGGTGGTCAGTTCAGAAGAATTGTTCCATGAAGTATGGGGAGACAAGTATTTCACCAACAGCAATAATACGGTAATGGTTCATATCAGGCATTTAAGGGAAAAAATGCAAGAAAGCGCGGAGCATCCTAAATATATCAGAACGGTATGGGGGGTTGGCTATAAAATTGAAGAGTAAGAGAGATATAAGAAAGAATGATTATACAAAATTAAAAAGAAAAGTATTTTTGCAAATGATTCTGATCACAATTGCCGCCGCTGCGACTGTTTATCTATTACGCGATATCCTGCGTGGACAGTTCGGAGATCGTATCGTTCAATTTTTAGTCAAAGCTTTTCATTTTAATAATTCGGATGCACTAACAATCTATCAGCTGGTGATTCGCAACAATATGGATATGATTCTTTTTGTTGTAAGTCTAATTTTTTTAGTTATCCTTTTTCGATTTTTTGTTTCATGGTTCACAAAATATTTTGATGAAATCAGTGCCGGAATGGATAAACTTGCTGAGGAATCTAATGCTGAAATTATTTTAACACCGGAATTGGATTTTATGGAAAATAAGCTTAATCAGATGAAAAACAACTTGGAAAAACAAAAGAAAGCCGCGCTTGATGCCGAGCAGCGCAAAAATGATTTGGTAGTTTACTTGGCTCATGATATAAAGACACCCCTGACCTCCGTTATAGGATACTTAAGTCTTCTGGATGAAGCTCCTGATATGCCTCCTGAACAAAAGGCAAAATATGTTGGTATTACCTTGGAAAAAGCTTATCGCTTAGAACAGCTTATCAATGAGTTTTTTGAGATCACAAGATTTAATCTTCAAACGATTGTTTTGAATAAAGAAAAAATCAATTTACTGTTCATGCTCCAGCAGATTGCGGATGAATTCTATCCAATACTGGCTCCACAAGGAAAGCAGGTGACTGTCAATGTGCCCGACGGCCTAACTCTGTGGGGAGATGCAGACAAACTGGCCCGTGTGTTTAATAACATTCTGAAAAATGCACTAACCTATAGCTATGAAAACAGCGTCATTGACATTTCCGCTGACCAGCAGGACAAAAATATTATGATAACTTTTACGAATCAAGGTAATCCTATCCCACAAGAAAAGCTGGAAACGATATTTGAGAAATTTTTCCGGCTGGATACATCCCGTTCTGCCAATACAGGCGGTGCCGGGCTTGGACTGGCTATTGCCAAAGAAATCGCAAATACGCATGGAGGCAATATTTTTGTGCAAAGTAATACAGAAAAGACAGTCTTTACTGTCGTGCTTCCACAAAAGCAAGAAAAGGACAAGTTATCTGCTTAAGTTAGATAGCTTGTCCTTTTGTAAACTGATTCGCCTGCACTTATTAAATCAAAACAAATCCAAACAAAGATCTTAAAAATGGGATTAATAAAGATCTTAAAAATGGGTAAAACACAAAGAACATACCGGCGAATGCGCCGGCCATATAAAAGCAGGCCTCTTCACGAAGGAGTAAGGGAATTTTTTTGATATGGGTACTTCGGACAGAAACTTTGACCTGTAATTTTGCTAAATGTTTTTTTAGTAGCCTGAAAATTACCCATCCGATTAAAGCTCCGAGAGTATTCATCTGTAAATCATCAATATCCGTTATTCTTCCATTGAACAATTGACTCAATTCGATAATAAGCGAGAATGTAAAACCGGATAATGCTGTTTTCCATAACACTTCATGCTTTTTCCAAATAAATGGGAGCATAAATCCAAGAGGTAAAAAAAGTAATATATTTTCTATGTATGTGCGTACACCCTCTGTGATCCAAAGAAATGGAATCAGATTAATCTCCTCCGATGGAAAATTCAACCCCTTTGGGGTTATTATTCCAAAGCTGTTATGAACAATATCACTAATGGAAGGAATTTGAGTAAAACTTAGCACCCCGGTAAGGTAGTATACAAAGATATATACGCTTACAATATGTTCAGTTGACAGTTTATAGCCAATCTTTTTACGTTGAGAGGTCAGTAGGATATGGTATGGAATCAAGAATGGCAAAGTACTAATAAACCATGTAATCGACACTATAATAAACATTAAAATCGTAATGATCACTAAATTTACCTCCGTTGTAATTACTTGTTTATTCTAGAATATTTAAAAAAGAAATGTCTTAATAAAACCTTAAGAAATTCATAAGCTGGAATTCCAACATAGCTCCTTGTTCTATGATTGAATAAATCAATACAGAATAAGGAGCTGGTTTAGAGTATGGCACGAAAAGTAAAAAAGAAAAAGTCAGGAATACGCTTATTTGTAACATTTCCGTTAATAATTGTCATTGCCGCTTTTGTTTACAAATCCATCATTATTCCAGGAAACCACCAAATATTTGAGAAAGAATATGACGATAAAACCTTGTCATATTCTTCTTTAAAGATAACCCCCGATCCCTCTGTTTCTATATCTCTCGACAAGCTGAACAGTCCTAATGCGATTTTGATCCGGTTAAAAGATCATACCATCATGATGCAAAAAAACAGCGAAGAAAAAATCTATCCTGCTTCTTTGACTAAAATGATGACAGCCATTGTTGCGATAGAAAATTTACCTGATCTGAAGGAAGAAATCAAACTTACCAATTCTACGTTTCAGGGGCTGTACAAAGCAGATGCATCAATAGCAGGTTTCCAACCGGGTGAGCAGGTCAGGGTAATCGATCTGTTATACGGCGTAATGCTACCGAGCGGCGCGGAGTGTTGTATTGGACTTGCTCATCAGGTTGCGGGATCAGAGCAGAATTTTGTAAAAATAATGAATCAAAAGGCGGCAGGTCTTGGTATGGACAATACCCATTTTGAAAATGCGATCGGACTTCACAATGAAAACCACTACACAACAGTCAAAGATCTGGCTATTCTTCTAAGCTATGCTTTGCAAAATGATACTTTCCGGGAGATTTTTACTTCATCCCGTCATTCCACACAACCTACGAATAAGCACCCTGGCGGTATAACCTTTTACAGTACCATGTTTGAGGACTTCAACAATCAAAGCATTATCGGTGGGGAAATTTTAGGAGGGAAAACTGGATATACCGATGAGGCCGGTCTATGTCTCGCGAGTCTCGCCAAAGTGGGTAAACAAGAATACGTTCTGATTTCAGCTGGTGCAAAAGGAGATCACCATTCGGAACAGTATAATATTACCGATGCATTAGCTGTATACAACAGTATAAGAAAATAATAAGTTCTTCATAAGGATGTATTAAGTTTTACACTGCTGCATCCACAGGCCTTATCCTCAAGGCATGTAGAGTGCCCATCCATGGCACGGATTAGACGAATATTATCGAAAATTGTATGGCTTTTAAAGCGAGGTATTAGTAATGAAAGATAAAGATAGCATCATTTGATTCAGAAGATGCCGGAAAGGCTGAGAATATGCAAGCATCAATTCTGGAAAAGGAAACCACGCTGCAAAAGAATAAAAGGGCTTTAGAGCTTGTTAACGACGTCTATGAGCGCGAAACCACCTGTATAGGACCATCATTAATAGTATTATTTATTTAAGAGAGAGAAATACTATTCAGATAAAAATCATTTCAAATAAGGGAGGTGATGCCCTATGTTGTCAGAGAAAAAAATACCCAATAGATTGGTGAACGAAAAGTCGCCTTACCTGCTCCAGCACGCGTATAATCCGGTGGATTGGTACCCCTGGAGTGATAAAGCCTTTGCAAAAGCAAGAGCTGAAGATAAGCCGATTTTCCTTTCTATTGGGTATAGCTGACTAACATGATTTTACGTACATGTCATTGGTGTCATGTCATGGAACGGGAATCCTTTGAGGATGAAGAAGTAGCCGAAATTCTTAACCGCGGGTATATTCCGGTTAAAGTGGACCGGGAAGAAAGACCGGATATTGACCAGCTGTACATGACCTATTGCCAGGTCTTGACCGGAGCAGGGGGCTGGCCGCTGACGGTGCTGATGACGCCGGATAAACAACCTTTCTTTGCCGGAACGTATTTTCCGAAACACAGCCATTACGGACGTCCTGGCCTCATGAATATTTTGAGTCAGGCAGCTGAGCTGTGGCAGACGGAGAAAGATAAAGTCATCCAAACGGCAGCGGAACTTTACGAAACAGTCACCAGGTATTATCGCGGGGATAAAAACGCTACGTCTGCCGTGCCAAGGAACAAGCAGACCCTGCCGCTTACAGAGAAAGAAAAAGACAGCGGTGATATAGCTGTCTGGGGTAAAACCCTACTGGGCAAAGGATATGAACTGCTGGAAAACAAGTTTGATTCAAAATACGGGGGATTCGGCAGTGCTCCGAAATTCCCGGCTCCCCATAACCTGGGGTTTTTACTGCGGTATTCACTGGGAAAGCCGCAGAGCAAAGCGCTGGCGATGGTTGAAAAAACATTGGACAGTATGGCTGACGGAGGGATCTTCGATCATATCGGGTTTGGCTTTGCACGCTATAGCACAGACCGTTACTGGCTGGTTCCTCATTTTGAAAAAATGCTTTATGACAACGCCGGTCTGGCCCTTGTCTATTTAGAAGCTTATCAGAAAACCAAAAAAGAAAAATACCGCCGGGTTGCGCAAGATATATTCGGGTATGTTCTGCGCGATATGACTTCTTCGGAAGGAGGCTTTTATTGTGCAGAAGATGCGGACTCCGAGGGTGAAGAGGGCAAATACTATCTGTGGTCCAAAGATGGAATCAGAAAGACGCTGCAGGAAGGGATCAAACGTCTACAACAAGTAAAAGACGTAAAAAACAAGTTTGAACGTTTTCTGAATCAACCGGAAGAAATTGTAGATATCTACTGTGATGCTTATGGAATTACGGATAAAGGCAATTATGAAGGAAAAAACATTCCTTCACGAATCTTTAGTGTCAGAGACGATCTCGCTTTTCGCTGCAGTCTGACCGGAGGCGAACTCGACGAATTGTTGAACCGCTGCAATGCTATTCTGTTTAAGGCGAGAGAAAAAAGAGTCCGTCCGGCTAAAGATGATAAGATCTTAGTTTCCTGGAATGGTTTGATGATAGGGGCTTTAGCCAAAGGAGTGCAAGTGCTCGCAGGCGATCTCTCCTGGAAAAATGACAGAGAGAGTCTTCTCCTGGCGGCAGAAAATGCCGCAGGCTTTATCATGGCCAGGATGTTTGATCCCCGCGGCAGACTGCTCGCCCGCTACAGGGAGGGTGAGGCAGGTATCGCGGGTTTCCTTGATGACTATGCTTTTTTGGTTTACGGGCTGCTGGAACTCTATATCGCATGCGGAAAAACAGTATATCTTGAGCAGGCCATACACCTGCAGGAAGAACAGGAAAAATTGTTCTGGGATGAAAGGAACGGCGGATATTATTTTACCGGACGAGATGCGGAGGAACTGCCGCTCAGGCCCAAGGAGATCTATGACGGTGCGATGCCTTCGGGGAACTCGATGAGTGCCTGCAATCTTGTCAGGCTGTGGAGACTTACCAGCTTGTCCAAATGGCGGGAGCGGGCTGAAAAACAAATCAATTCATTTCAGAGTACGGTAGAGGATTATCCTACGGGATACACTGCTTTTCTTCAGGCGATCCAATACTGTCTGAGTCAGGGAGAGGAGCTGGTATTGTCCGGACTGGCCGGTCATGAAGACTTAGAAAAAATGCAGGCCGAGATTTTTAAGGATTTCCATCCGTATGCTGTGGTAGCCTATAATGACGGATCGTTAGTGGAGGTGATCCCGAGAATGCAAGATTACCCCGTTAGTGGGACTCTGACTGCTTATGTTTGTAGGGATTATGCCTGCAGGGAGCCTGTAAATACCCCAGAAGAATTAGCAAAAATCCTTACGGAATAGCTCTGATTTGAGGCATCGTCGTGCTTTCTGTGTCCTATGCTGTCACCTCTCCGTATATCTGCTTGTGAGTACGACAAAAGCATCAAGTTTCCGATGGACCCGCTCGAAGAGAAGACCGCCGGCAAACCACACCGGCGCATAGAGCAGCGTAATCAGTCCGTTTATCGCCAGCGGGTCTGTATAGTGCCAGGGATAAACACCCAGAATTTTAAGTAAAAACAGTCCGCTTAAATATTCTATCCCCCAGATTGCTGTGAGCCAAACGAGTCCTCTCAGCGGCCACCTCCACTCTGAAATCAAATCGTGCAAAGGTTCAAGAATAACAGCGGAACCATATATGAAGAACATCCAAAGGTTGGTAAAGCCCATCAGCCGGAAATCCCCGTGGATAAGAGAATTAAGTCCCGTCCAAATAATTTCGAGGCTCCAGCCCATCAGCCCGTAAAATAAATATCGTTTTAGCATGATTATAGTTTGTGACAGGGAGGGATGTTTTACTTATAGTAAAATATCCCTTAATAATCAGTACTGTGTTATCCCTAAAACTTAATTATTCTTAGATTAAAGTAAATAATTCGGAAAGTGCACCGAACACGGGGACTCCTTCATTGTGAATCAGCCCTGGGGAAGGATTTTCTTTTCCGCTGTGTTCGATTGCTTTTGTGATCACTTCAAGACTCATCGGGGCAATAGGTAAATTACGGCAATCTTCGAGCGAGTAGAAACCAGCCTGGATCACCTCGACCGGATCATGTTTTAATTGACCGCCCAGACCATGAAGAAAGAAGACAATATAAATATTGTGTTTCATGTTAGGGACATCTTCAGGGTAATCGCGGACTGCCAGAATGCTTACAGGCTTCGACAGGATGCCAGTTTCCTCCCGGACTTCTCGGACAACTGCCTGGGCAATTTTTTCGTTCTGTTCTACATAGCCGCCGGGAATGGTCCATCTTCCTTTACCGGGGTTATGCGCTCTTTGGACGAGGAGTACTTTGTCGTCTTGCAGCAAAACACCGCCTACGCCCAGGGAGTATTCCCCCCAGTTGATATAGTCACAGGCCGGGCAGCTTTGCCTTTTTTTGTCTTCGATTAGTTTATACTCTAGCGTGGCAGAACACACGGGACAAAACTTAAATTCCGGATAAAGAGACGGCATATTGTTCCTTCTTTCTATAATAGGTCAAAGTTATTAATACTATTTTATCCTGAATAAGATAAGATGCAAATTTTATCTGAATTGAGAAATACGGCACGAAGGATAAATAATTTCTTTGTAGAACTACTAAATAATACTTTATAATACTTTACTCGACTGAATTTTCAACCTGTGGGGGAAACATTAGAATGAAAAATGATAAGAAAAAAGAGATTTGGCTTAATCCTGAAGAACTCCGGCAGTTGTTGGAGGGAGGCTTGTATTGGAAAGATATAGAGCCTAAACTGTCCGAGGAAAATGTGGAAAGCATCAGAAGGCAGTTTAGTCCTGAAGATGATGCTGATATTAATGACAGTACGATTAACGAGCATGACCAGGACGATGGAGAGTATGACCGGACGGCCGGGAAGTTTCCAGAAGAGGATCAAGCGGAAGCAGGGCCGGTTTTTACCGGAGATTTGGATGAAGACAATGAGGAGATTAGAACGATTCTGCTCGGTGATCAAAATTTGGGGCAGGATGAACTGCAAAGACTGTTTATCTCCCAAGCGGCTTCCCTGGAAGATGATTTCAATGAAATAGAAAGTATAAGTGAAATCAATGATCCGGTGAAAACAAGCCTGGACAGCTTCAGCCCGCTTACTGATATTGAGGCAGCGGATGGTTTAAATAAAGCGGATGAAGCCTATAACGCGGAAGATTCCACTATGACACTGGAAAGGCCGACAGATCTGGGTATGCTGGAGGAAACAGAAGTAGGGGCGGAAGAAAGAAGCCGCTTTTCTGATTTGAACAGTTATATCATGAACAGCAAAAATGACCCGAGTCCGGACGATGACGATGACCTGGATTTTGGGTTCGAACAGAAAAGCTCCTTTGGCGGGCTAAAACTTGTTATTCTGGTTGTAATTGTCGCAGCGGTCACTTTCGGTTTGTGGTATTTCTTTATCAGTAAGTGAGGACCCTTCCTAAGCACGTTCATGTTTTGTAGTCATGCGAGCATAAAAACCTATCTTCGGATAGGTTTTTTTTAATAAAATAGTTTTCAAACCAATCAAAAAGGGGTAGAATAGTTACAAAGGTCAAAAAAGGTCATAAAGTCAGTAAAGGTCAACATTAAAATGAGGATGGATGACGATGAGTAATTTGGCGAACAGAATCGAGGAGTACCTTAAAAAGATTATAGAGCAGGCTGAAGATGGGTACATTGTCCTGCAAAGAGGTTATCTTGCTGATTTCTTTTCATGTGCCCCTTCCCAGATTAACTATGTCCTTACAACGAGGTTTACCGCAGAACGCGGTTATCTTGTTGAAAGCAGAAGAGGCGGCGGCGGTTATTTAAGGATTGTTAGGCTGGGACTTGATCCTGAGGGTAAATTCCAGAGACTCATGTCGGAACTCATTGGGGATGACCTTTCCCAGGATCGGGCCAATAATCTTGTGGACAGACTCACAGAAGAAGATCTGTTCACCAAAAGAGAAGCAATCCTGGTAAAAACGATTTTTTCCGACCGGCTTTTGGTTGGGGTGACGAATTTTCCTTCTACGCTTAGGGCCCGAATGATGAAAGAAATACTGGCGAATATGTGCCGGGACGATATCAATGATTGATCGGGGGGATAGCAATGCTTTGTCAGAATTGTCAACAACGGGAGGCTGTGGTTCATCTGACCAAAATCATTAATGGTCAGGCGGCTCAGCTTCATCTTTGCCAGGAGTGTGCGCAAAAAACGCCTGGTACCGGCTTCAATCTCTACCCTGGAATGGTATCGGATTTTTTACAGGCATTATTTGGGGTAAATCCGGCAGGGCAGTATGATCAGACGATCGTAGACAGCCAGCCCGGAAAATGTCCCGGATGCGGAAGAACTTTTTCCCAGATACAGCAAGCCGGGAAAATGGGCTGCAGCAAATGTTACGATGAATTTGAGCCCCAAATGGAAATGCTCCTACGCCGGATTCATGGAAGAGGGATGCATGTCGGGAAAGTGCCGGTAAGAGGAGGCGCCTCGTTCCGAAACAAACAGGAAATAGCCAAATCAAAACAACAACTCTTGGAACTGGTACAAGCGGAAAAGTTCGAAGAGGCAGCCATATTAAGAGACCGGATTAAAGAAATGGAGAATACTGTCGGAGGTGAAAGCAAATGACTTATCGGGAACTGCTTGCCAAAGACAGCTTCTGGATGAAGGATACGCCGGACATTCCGATTGTACTGAGTTCCAGAATCAGATTGGCCAGAAATATCGCTGACAATCCTTTCCCTCACGTCATGTCCTATGATGATGCCGAAAAAATTGAAGCGCAGATTTCCCGTGTCTTAGACGGTTTTATTGCTGAAAAAGAAAAGCTTGTTTATATTCCGTTGAAAATGCTTATTCCAGTGGAGAAAAAGGTGCTGATTGAAAAGCATCTGGTCAGCCCAGGTTTTAAGGAGACTGAATATGCACGCGGTCTGGCCTTGTCCGAAAGCCATAAAATTGCAGTCATGGTCAATGAAGAAGACCATCTGAGAATTCAGGTGCTGATGCCGGGGAATAGCCTCAGGGAAGCTTGGCATCTTGCAGGATTGGTCGATGATCATCTGGAAGCACATTTGGATATTGCTTATAAAGAAAAGTTTGGTTACCTGACGACTTGTCCCACCAATGTTGGAACGGGCCTGAGAGTATCCGTGATGGTTCACTTGCCGGCCCTGGTGCTGACCAATCAGGTCCAGCAGGTTCTGGGTGCCTTGACGTCGCTTGGGTTGGCAGTACGCGGTGTGTACGGTGAAGGCTCCAGGTCATTCGGAAATATCTTTCAGATATCCAACCAGGTTACGTTAGGTAAGAGTGAAGAGGACACCTTGGCACATCTTGATGCGGTCACGCGGCAGCTGATGGAACGGGAAGTCCAGATGCGGGAAGTTATTCGCAAAGAATCTCCGCTTATCGTCGAAGACAAAGTCTGGAGGGCCCGGGGGACTTTGGAAAATGCCAGAATCCTTGAAACGGAAGAGATCTATTCTCTTCTATCGGAGGACCGGCTGGGCATTGATATGGGCATTCTGCCTAGAGTCTCTGCAGGTTTCGTGTCTGTCTTGATCAACTCGATGCAGGGATGTCTGCAATATAATCGCAATAAGCAGCTGGATGCTTATGATATTAACGCAGAAAGAGCTCATTTTGTGCGTGGAATCTACCATCAAAAAATGAGTGAGAATGTAAATTAAACGACAATAGGAAAGGAAGGATCAAAATGTCAAGAAAATTTACGCAAAAGGCAGAAAAAGTATTTATGCTTGCTGAGGCGATTGCCAAACGTATGGGCCATAAGGTTATAGGGACGGAGCATATTCTTCTGGCTTTGATTGAAGAAGGAGAAGGAGTCGCTGCGAAGGCGCTGACCGGGGTCGGATTGGACCCGGACAAGGTAAGCGCAAAGATTACCCAGATCATTGGCTTAGGAACCCCTATTAGCGGAGAGGTCGGATTGTCGCCGCGAGTGAAGCGCGTGATTCAGCTTGCCACCGAAGAGGCTCAACGCCAGGGGGTCAATTATATTGGAACCGAACATATTCTGCTTGGCTTGATCATTGAGGGAGAAGGAATTGCTGCGAGAGTCCTGGCGGATCTTAAGATCAGTCCGGAAAAAATATGGGAGCAGGTTGTAGAGCTCCTGGGAGGGGAAACCGAAGGTACATCAATGCCTGGAAGTGGTGCCGCGAATAACGGCAAACCCGGACAGACAGGCGGAACGCCGACTTTAAACGAGTTCGGACGGGACTTGACGGTCATGGCTGCTGAAGGGAAGCTTGACCCTGTCGTTGGCCGGGGAAATGAAATCGAAAGAGTCATTCAGGTGCTGAGCCGCCGGACGAAGAACAACCCTGTATTGATTGGAGAACCCGGGGTCGGAAAAACGGCTATTGCCGAGGGTCTAGCCCAAAGAATTGTCAACAACCAAGTACCGGAGATCCTTGTCGATAAACGGGTTGTGACACTTGATCTTTCTTCGATGGTCGCGGGGACAAAATATCGCGGTGAATTTGAAGAGAGAATGAAAAAAGTCATGGAAGAAATCCGGCTGGCGGGCAACGTGATTGTCTTCATCGACGAACTCCATACGTTGATCGGAGCGGGGGCTGCCGAAGGAGCTATTGACGCAGCCAATATTCTGAAACCCGCCCTAGCTAGAGGAGAAATGCAGTGTATCGGAGCAACGACACTCGATGAATACCGTAAGCATATTGAACGTGATCCGGCCTTGGAAAGGCGTTTTCAACCAATTAAGGTAGGAGAGCCTACGGTTGAGGAAACGGTGGCTATTCTAAAGGGTTTAAGGGACAGGTATGAAGCCCATCATAGGGTGAAGATATCCGACGAGGCAATTGATGCGGCAGCGCGCTTGTCTGACAGGTATATCTCCGACAGATTTTTACCCGATAAAGCCATTGATTTAATTGATGAGGCTGCATCCAGGGTTCGCATCCACAGTTTTACAGCACCGCCGGATTTGAAAGATCTGGAGGAAAAAATCGAAAATCTCAAGAAAGAAAAAGAAGCAGCCGTAAAAAGACAGGAATTTGAAAAGGCCGCTGAAATCAGAGACGAGGAGCAAAAGAAACGCGAAAAGCTCAGTGAGATCCGTAAAAACTGGGAAGAAAATAGAGAAAAAGAGCTAATTGGCGTGGGGCCGGAGGATATCTCCAGAATTGTATCGAGCTGGACGGGGATTCCGGTGAATAAACTGGAAGAGGGAGAAGGCTCCAGACTTTTGAAGCTGGAATCCCTTCTACATGAGAGCGTGATCGGACAGGATGAGGCAGTCACGGCTGTTGCCCGTTCGATCAGACGGGCTAGGGCAGGACTTAAAGACCCAAAGCGGCCCATTGGTTCCTTTATTTTTCTCGGACCCACAGGAGTCGGGAAAACCCAGCTGGCGCGGTCCTTGGCTGAATCTCTGTTCGGGGATGAAAGTTCGCTGATCAGAATTGATATGTCCGAATATATGGAAAAGCATGCCGTATCCAGGATGGTAGGTTCTCCTCCGGGATATGTCGGACATGATGAAGGGGGACAGCTGACTGAGGCAGTACGCAGGAAACCGTACAGTGTCATTTTGTTTGACGAGATAGAGAAGGCCCACCCTGAAGTATTTAATATTTTGCTTCAGGTATTGGAAGACGGCAGGCTCACTGACTCCAAAGGAAGACTTGTGGATTTTCGCAATTGTGTACTAATTATGACGTCTAACGTTGGGGCCTCTTTCCTCAAAAAAGAATCTCTGGGTTTTGTCTCTGGAAGAAACGAAGAAAGCGAATACAAATCCATGAGTTCGCGGGTCATGGAGGAACTGAAGAAAACCTTCCGTCCGGAATTTCTGAACAGAGTGGATGAAATGGTGGTATTCCATCAACTTCAGCAAGCCGATCTTGTGAAGATTACAAGAATCCTGGTTAAGGACGTCAGCAAACGTCTGAAAGAACAGGATCTCGAGTTGGTTCTGGATGATGAAGTTCTGGAGCATCTGGCAGAGGAGGGCAAAGATCCGACCTATGGTGCGCGTCCTCTAAGAAGGATCATTCAAAAACTGATTGAGGATCCCCTTTCAGAAAAGATCCTCGAAGGAACTTATAAAGCAGGCGATACGATCAAGGTCGAACTTTCCGACAAAGAAGTGGTTTTTGTGAAACCAGCAGCCGCAAAGAAAACAGGCAAAAAGAGATAGGGGGAAGGATTCTTGGCAGGTCCGAAGACGAAGTTCTATTGCCGGGAATGCGGGCAGGAAAGTGCGAGATGGCTCGGAAGGTGTCCCGGATGCGGTGAATGGAATACACTGATTGAGGAACGCGTAGAAAAATCCAAACCTACAGAAAGCAGAGGGATCGTTCAGGCGATCCCTCTGACTGAAATCCAAACGGTGGAAGGACATAGACTTGACACCGGAAGTCCGGAACTTAACCGGGTTTTTGGGGGAGGGGTTGTCGAAGGATCCTTTGTTCTTTTAAGCGGAGAGCCCGGAATCGGCAAATCCACGCTGTTTCTGCAAATGGCAGAATATCTTTCCCGGAAGGAAAATGTGCTTTATGTGTCGGGAGAGGAATCTGCCCGGCAAATCAAACTCAGGGCTGACAGAATGGAACTTTCTTCTTCCCGGGTACATATACTTGCCGATAATTCTTTGGAAGCAGTACGTTCGGAGGTACTGGATAAAGGCTATAAAGTCGTTTTTATTGATTCAATTCAGACGATGCTGCTCGAAGAGGTCCAGTCTGCACCCGGAAGCGTCAGCCAGGTCAGGGAAGGGGCTTCTTTCTTGCTGAAACTGGCCAAAGAAAATGAGATTACGGTTCTCCTGGCTGGCCATATTACAAAGGAGGGTGCGATTGCCGGGCCCAGGGTTCTGGAGCACATGGTTGATACAGTCCTGTATTTTGAAGGAGATCAGCACCATATCTTCCGTCTGCTGCGGGCGGTCAAAAACCGTTTTGGTCCGGCCAACGAAATTGGGGTATTTGAGATGAGGGGCTGCGGTCTAGCTGATGTGACAAATCCCTCCATGTTTTTTATGGGCGATCATACACAGGTATCCGCTGGTTCCGGGGTGGCTGTCGTGATGGAAGGAACAAGGCCGCTCTTAGTGGAGGTCCAGGCTTTAGTAACATCGTCCATCTTTACGCCGCCGAGAAGAACCGTAAATGGGATGGATTACCACCGCCTGCTGATGCTTCTGGCAGTTCTGGACAAACGGGCTGGATACGCTTTTGGCGCCCGGGATGTTTTTGTCAATATTGCCGGGGGTCTCGATGTGGATGAGCCGGCAGCAGATCTTGCTGTCATCGCCGCTGTGATGTCGGGAATTAAAGATCAGCCGCTTGGAAATATCGCGTTAATCGGGGAACTTGGCCTGACCGGAGAAATTAGAGGGGTTTCTCATATCGAGCAGCGGATCAGAGAAGCGGAGAAATTTGGTTTTCGAAATTGCCTGGTACCAGAAGTCAATGCAAGCAGTACAGAGAAGACCGATTGCCGAATCATTCCGGTTAAGAACATTGAGGAAGCACTGGATTTTCTTTTTTAGATGATGATACCAAAATAAAAAAGGATGTCAAAAGACATCCTCAGCGTCATTCCAAGGCATCACTGATATGTAAACTGATTTTAGTAACGGATATGCAAATATACGAAATAAAAAAAATTCCCTGCATCCTTTAATCTTCTTTTAAGCTCAGCTATCTAAAATTAAATACTGTAAGTGTTTTAAGTCTGCGTTCTTCTTTTTCCAGGATTTCGTTTACAGACAAGCCCAGAATATTGGCAAGAGCTGAGATGTAAAAAAGCTGATTTCCCAGTTCGATTTCGACAACTTCACGGCAGTTGGAACAAAGGTCTCCTTCCAGATGACTGTTCAGGAGAAACTTAAGATCTGATAGGGTAGCATTTTCTGGAATTGGGCTCTTGTGGGCATCCACTGAGACACAGCCGCAAGAAGTCACAGCCTTCGTTATAGCCCTGTTTACCCGGGAAGAAGCCTCTTGTCCTTTTGATAAAATATCCAAGATGCTTTGGTGCCGAATGAGCATAGCATCAACCGTTTCTTGAAAATCATTATTGATTGGACTCATAGAACATACACTTCCTTTCTGCCAGTTTCATTATAGACAGCATCTGAAGCTGTTGTCAATTTCATCAAATCGGGAAATATTTCTTGAATTAAGATATATTGAAATAATTTGTCGTTTGCTTTGAAAGAGAAATACAACCTGATATAATGATGAGATACAGGGGAAAATACCGCTAAACAATTTCATAGGGGACAGATCAGGAAAATTTCAGGCTCCTGGTATAAACAGAATCGTTTTTAGCCAAAATATAGAAAAAGGGAGGTGAATTTGATGCTTAGCAAAATTGTTCGCGGCATCATTACGCTGCTGTTTGGTGCAGCAGGAATTTACGTAGATTACTTGATATTAAAGGTCGTCGATATTCGTCTGCTTAGTCAGATATTAGGTTTTGAGATTCACTTATACTGGACTTATATTATTATTTTTATTGTGTTATCTGCTTTTGGTTTCTTCCTCGCCCCTGTATGTATGAGAGTCTTTATTGGCCTTGTCAAATGGCTGGAAAGCAAACTCACCCGCATGCCTATTCACGATCTGGTCGGAGGTGCACTTGGAGGTATTGTAGCTCTGCTGATTGCACGTCTGATTTGCATTAATTTTGTGAATATTCCGTTTCTCGGTCCGATTCTGTCGGTCATCGTCAGCCTGTTCCTAGGCTACGTCGGCTTGATTATTGGGATCATTCGCAAGGATGATATTCTTGGATTTTTTAACTTTTTGCCCAAACTGAAAGGGGAACGCGCTGAAAAAGAAAAAAATAAGGATAAAGGGCACGGGAAGCAATCCCCTGCTGCAGGCTATAAAGTGCTTGATACCAGTGTGATTATTGACGGTAGAATTGCGGATATTGTCAAAACGAGCTTTTTAGATGGGGTTCTTCTCATTCCTGGTTTTGTTCTGGAAGAGCTCAGACATATTGCCGATTCTTCAGACGCCCTCAAAAGAAACCGGGGTCGGAGAGGGCTTGATATCTTGAACCAGATTTCTAAGGAATCGGTCATCAAGGTTGAGATCTACGAAGGTGATTTTGAAGACATCGCTGAAGTGGATAGTAAGCTTGTCAAGCTGGCGAATATTCTAGACGCGCCGATATTGACCAATGATTATAACCTGAACAAAGTGGCCGAGCTTCAGGGGATAAAAGTCTTAAATATCAATGAATTGGCCAATGCTGTGAAACCAGTCGTCCTTCCGGGCGAAGAGATGTATATTCAGATTATGAAGGAAGGAAAAGAGGCTGGACAGGGTGTAGCTTATCTAGACGATGGAACGATGGTTGTCGTTGACGGAGGACGCAGGTACATTGGGCAACAGACCACCGTACTGGTTACGACTGTTCTGCAAACGGCTGCAGGTAGGATGATCTTTGCTAAACCCAAAGGGATGCAGGAAAAATCATCTGAGGAGTTTTCCCATGAGTTTAATGCGTTCGGCTAATATCGCTGCTATCGTACCTGCCGCCGGGCGGGGAAAAAGGATGGGGGGTCAAGGCAACAAGCTTCTGCTTGAACTTGCCGGGACCCCTATCCTTGTTTTTACTCTTAAAACACTGGAATTTTGTCCGCTGATTAAAGAGATCATTATTCCTGCGGCAGGGATAGATATTTTGGCAATTAAAAAGTTGGTGGAAAAATACAGCCTAAAAAAGGTGACGGCAGTGGTTGAGGGAGGTGCCGAAAGGCAGGACTCCGTTTACCGGGCGCTTCAGTCCTTAAGTCCTGAAGTGGACAGCGTGATCGTCCATGACGGTGCCAGACCCTTATTAACACTGGATGATCTGAACCGTTTTCTTGAAGAAACGGCGGACCTTGAAGCGGCTGTCATGGCTGTACCTTTGAAAGATACTGTAAAAAAGGTGGATGCTCAGGGCCGAGTTATGGAAACACCCCCACGGGAACAGCTCCGGGGGATTCAGACACCGCAGATTTTTAACCGGAACCTTTTAGAAAAAGTACACAAACTTGCCTTTGAACAGCAGTACCTGGCCACGGACGATGCTTCTCTGTTTGAGTGGCAGGGTTTACCGGTCAGGGTTGTTAAAGGCAATTACGAGAATATCAAAGTGACCACGCCTGAAGATATGCTTTGGGCCGAGTCCATCCTGTGCAGAAGAAGAGAGGTGCCTCCAATGAAGATAGGACTGGGCTACGATGTCCATGCACTGATTGAGGGACGGACGTTAATTCTGGGCGGAGTAGAAATTCCTCATGAGAAAGGACTTTTGGGGCATTCTGATGCAGATGTCCTGACGCATGCTGTAATGGATGCGATTCTCGGGGCTTGTGCGCTTGGTGATATTGGTAAACATTTTCCCGACAGCGATGCCCAGTACAAAGGCATTTCCAGTCTGGCACTGCTGGCTGAAGTTGTAAAGCTTGCGCAAGGTGAAGGCTATAGGCTTGGGAATCTGGATAGTATTATTGTTGCTCAGAAACCGAAAGTGCTGCCTTATATCGCGCAGATGAGAAAGAATCTGGCAGAGATTCTGAACGCAAGTCCGGACTGTATATCGATCAAAGCAACGACAACGGAATGCCTGGGCTTCGAGGGCAGAGAAGAAGGAATCAGTTCCCAGGCAATTGTTTGTCTTTTACCTGTATGACCTGATATAATATTAAACGCAATTATTCCTAATAGGATCTTTAATAGGATCTTTAATAGCTTTAATACCTGCTGAAGACAAGCAGTACGAAGTAGAAATGAGGTTATGTCGATTATGACGGTGAAAGTAAGGTTTGCTCCAAGCCCGACCGGGCCCCTGCATATCGGAGGAGCAAGGTCAGCTCTTTTTAATTATTTGTTTGCAGCAGGCAAAGGTGGGACCTTTGTCTTTAGGATAGAGGATACCGACCTGGAACGGTCGAGCCGCGAATCAGAGCAGGATATCATGAAAGCGCTACACTGGCTGGGGATCACCTGGGATGAGGGGATAGACGCCGGCGGAGATTCCGGCCCTTACAGGCAGACGGAAAGGCTCGATACATACCGTGAATACACGGATAAGCTTCTTCAAAGCGGACATGCTTACCTGTGCTACTGTTCGGAAGAAGAACTGGAGCAGGAACGTCAGGAGCTGAGTTCCCGTGGGGAGACCCCGCGCTATCTCGGAAAATGCCGGACGCTGACCACAGAACAACGCCAGGCTTATGAAATGGAAGGACGGAAGCCCGTTGTCCGCTTCCGAGTGCCGGAAGGCCAGGATATTGTGATCAATGACTCGGTCAGAGGAAAAGTCGTTTTTGAAAGTGATGGAATCGGGGATTATATCATTGTCAAATCAGATGGAATCCCAACCTACAACTATGCCGTGGTCATCGACGATGTCCTGATGGGCATTACGCATGTTGTTAGAGGCGAAGAACATCTATCGAATACGCCGCGTCAGGTCTTAATTTATGAGGCTCTTGGAATGAAAGCGCCCGATTTTGCCCATATCTCCTTGATTTTGAATACGGAAGGGCGGAAGATGAGCAAACGGGACGGGGATACTGCTGTCATGGATTATTTCCATAAAGGGTATCTGCCGGAGGCCGTCGTGAACTTTATTGCGCTTTTAGGCTGGTCGCCCTCCGGTGAGCAGGAGTTCTTTACGATCGAAGAACTCAAGAAAGAATTTTCATTGGAGAAAGTATCAAAGAGCCCGGCAGTTTTTGATTTGAATAAGCTGAACTATATTAATGCGCATTACCTGAAACAGACTGCTTCGGCAGACCTTGTTCGGCTGGTGCTGCCGTTTTTGAGAGAAAAAGGACTTTTTCCGAATGAACTTTCTTCAGCCGAACAGCAGTGGGTGACCAGCTTTATTGATGCCGTCAAGGAAAAAATCAACTGCTTAAGTGAGGTTAAGTCCTATATTCATTATTTTATTGGAACAGAAATTGATGTGCTGCCGGAGGAAGCTGAAGCGATTATGAAGGCGGATACCGTACCGGCAGTATTGCAGCTTTTTGCAGCTAAGGTCCGGGAAACCGCCTTGCTCGACGCGCCAGCAGCCAAGAACATTTTAAAAGAGATTACCAAAGAACTTAACCTGAAAGGCAAGGACGTGTTTATGCCAGTCAGGATTGCACTTACGGGGCAGATGCATGGCCCTGATCTCGACCGGATCATGGAGCTTCTAGGCAAAGAAAACATTTACGGGAGATTGGAGAAGACGTCTGTTTATCCGAAGTAAGTACAAGGAGGAAATCGTGATGGCGATCAGACTGTATAATACACTTACGCGTCGCAAAGAAGAGTTTGTGCCGAGGGAACTGGGAAAGGCTTCAATGTACGCCTGCGGCCCAACGACGTATAATTATTTTCATTTGGGAAATGCCCGGATGCTGGTGGTTTTCGATATGGTCAGGCGCTACCTGATCCATAAAGGATTTGTCGTCACGTATGTCCAAAATTTCACCGACGTTGATGATAAAATCATTAACCGCGCCGCTGAAGAAGGTTGTGACCCGATAGCACTAGCCGGTAAATATATTAATGAGTACTTTACGGATGCCAAGGCTTTGAATATTCTTCCTGCCGATATTCATCCGAAAGCCACGGAACATATCCCGGAGATGATTGATATTATCCGCAGGCTGGAGGAAAAGGGCTTAGCCTATCATATTGACGGGGATGTTTATTTTGCTGTGGACAAATTCCCGGGATACGGTAAGCTGTCCGGTCGGACCCTTGAAGATATGCAGGCCGGGGCGCGTGTAGAGGTGGATGACAAGAAGCATAACCCGATGGATTTTGCACTATGGAAAAAAGCCAAAGCGGGTGAACCTTTCTGGGAAAGTCCTTGGGGTAAAGGAAGGCCCGGCTGGCATATTGAATGTTCAGCGATGTCCTTGAAATACCTTGGTCCTGGGTTTGATATTCATGGGGGCGGAGGCGACCTGGTTTTTCCGCATCATGAGAATGAAATTGCACAGTCCGAAGGCTGTCTGGAGGGCCAACAGTTTGCTCGGTACTGGATGCATAATGCGTTTATTACTATTAATCAGGAGAAAATGTCCAAATCACTGGGGAATTTCTTTCTGGTCAGAGATGTTACCGAAAAATTCCCGGGAGATGTTATCCGTTTTTATCTGCTCGGAACACACTACCGCAGTCCGCTGGATTTTGATGATGAGAAGCTAGTCATGGCCTCTAAAGGATTGGACCGTCTAAAAAACAGCGTGCGTCTAGCCAAAGAGGCGTTGGGCAAAGCACTGGGTAAAGAGGGTAGGTCGTTCGGTATGATTACTGGAAACCCGGATCTGAAGGCGGACACTGAAATGGCTGGGGTCTGCCTGGAAGCTAGGAATGCTTTCGAACAGGCTATGGACGATGATTTTAATTCGGCCCAGGCTTATGCAGCTTTATTCGAGTTGGCCAAAGGAATTAATACGTATCTTGCCAAAGGTTCTATAGAGACTGAATCTTTAGCTGAAGCAGCACGGACTTTGATCGAGCTGGCCGGGATACTTGGATTTGATCTGGAGGCTGAGGCCGAAGCCTCACAGGAGGATTCCGGAAAATTGGCCCAGGTCATGGAGCTTGTGATGGAGATCAGAGCCAATGCCCGTAAGAACAAAGACTGGACGACTGCGGATCTCATCAGGGACAGGATTAAAGACATCGGGATTGTGATTGAAGATACCCCCGAGGGTGCCCGTTGGTATTTGAAATAGTTAAGGGATGATAACATTTGCCTAAGCATAACGAACCTGAACAGGATAACGACATGCCGAATATTTGGTCGGTACAAATCAATAAACGGTGGCAGGATATTAATATCCTGCTGCTCGCCTATATAGGTGACGCCGTTTACGAATTATGGGTGCGCAAGCATCTTCTGGAGCAGGACATTGCCAAGGTACAACTCATGCATAAGCGGGCTATTTTCTATGTACAGGCCAAAACGCAAGCAGGTATTTTGAGGCATCTCATGAACGAACTGGATGAAACGGAGACGGAGGTTGTTCTGAGGGGGCGTAATGCGAAGGGCCACTATCCGCGCAGTATTGATGTTGTCACCTACAGGCATTCTACAGCCTTCGAAGCACTTATCGGCTACTGGCATATTACTGGCCAAAATACGCGGATGAGCGCGGTTCTAAACAGCATAGACGGGATTCTTGAGACAATGGCGACAGAAAATAACAAGAAAACAGAAAGAGACACTTTACCCGAAGAAACCGGAAAACGGGGGGAGTCAGAGCATGAAGATCACGAATTTTGAACATACCGGACTGGACCGGGTTGCAGACTGGATTAAACGAAATCATTTAAGCGGAATATCCGGCACGGAACTAAAGAAAGTTTTGAAAACAGCCAATATATTCTTTGTTGCCGAAGGCATCAATCGGGTTCAGAGTATGCTGCTCTGTGAGCTGAAAGCATCCTATGTCCAACAAAGTCAAAGATATGTGGCACTTGATCAGGACGCGTTTGCTTTTCCCGACCTGCCGCCTGAAGATTGCCACAGAGCCTGGGAACTTGGGCAGCAGGCATTAGGTCTGTATACCAGAATGTGTGCACTGAAGGAAGGCGGATTTAAAGGGAGACCTAAGCCCGAGCATTACCTTTACGCGATTCCGATCGAAGATGCCCGCTATATCCTGCCGCTTGCGGCAAAGACGAATCTATCCGTTTCGATGTCCGGAGATAAACTGTGGGAGTTCTTTCTTTTATTCAATGACAGGAGATATGAAGGGATATTCGAGACTCTGAAAAATGAGCTGGAAGCTTTTCTTCCAGTTGAATTACGCGCACTGTTCCCCTGTGGCTATGACAGTACGGAGGAATCAGCAATCATTGAAGACTTCTATCGGACAGATTTGGCGAGGATCAATCCCGAAGATGATCTCATCTTAATGTCCGGTTATCAGGAACCGGACATTAAGGCTGGCCTGGGCGCTCTGACCAGCACCCAAAGCAGGGCGTCTTCCGAAGTTTTACTATCCTGGGGGGAAGAAGCTCCGGTCAAGGCGAAAGAAATTGTCCGGAGGGTACTTGGTTACGGACATGAAAGCATTGCCGAACAGTCCCGGACCACTTTTGGGATGATGTGTTCCCTGGTGACGTATCACCAGCAGATCCGTCACCGTCTGCCGGAAATGTTCCGGGAAGATTTCAGTAACCTTTTCAGCGACATGAAAAGACCGGTAATTATTCCGGATAGCATTTGTAATTCCCCATTTTTGGAGGAGTTCTTGGATCTAACGGAAGCCTATCGGACATTTTCCAGGGAGATTTATCAAAAATTTGGGTTGGGTAAAGCTATGCCATTTATTCTGAACTGCCAGCTTATAAAAATGATCATGTCCACGAATGCAAGGATAGACAATCAGATGCTCTCGGAAAGGACCTGTATGAATGCCCAGTGGGAAATCAGAAAGCTCGCTGTCAAGAAACTGAAAATCCTCAGAGAATTATCCGATGTACTCTATGAAAAAGCGCTGCCGCCCTGTCTGGTCAGCAAATGCCATGAAGGGAAGATGACGTGCGGCAGACAGCAGGAAGTAAGAGAGCTGTTTGATTTCAGGAAATAATAACAGTTGTGTACCGCGTACAGGAGTCTGTTATCTGCAGATTATTTACCCGCGTGGCGTCGGGAAAAATGTTGGACGGGGGTTACGGATGAAAGCGGTTGTTTCGGTAGATCAAAACTGGGGTATCGGCTATAAAGGAAACCTGTTGCTGAAAATCCCGGAAGATATGAAGTTTTTTAAGCAGATGACTGTCGGCAAGGTTGTGGTCATGGGCAGAGGGACCTATGAATCATTGCCAGGAAAAGAACCCTTGAAGGACAGAACCAATATCGTCTTGAGTACAAACAGGGATTTCCGGGATAATAGAGTTATTAGCTGTCATTCTCTGGATGACCTGCTTCAGGAGTTAAGAAAATACCCTTCGGACGATATCTGTGTGATCGGCGGAGAATCGCTTTTTCAGCTGCTCATGCCCTATTTGGATGAACTGTATGTGACAAAAATCAGGCACACATTCCCTGCGGATAGGCATTTTAGAAATGTCGACGAAGATGACAACTGGAGAGTTGAGTCCGAAGGTGAATTGCATACTTATAATGACATTCAGTACAGTGTTGTAAAATATGTAAGAAAGTGATTGTCGTTTGAAAGGAGAAACCGGCTTTGGAAGAAAATATTGTGTGCGGACGCAACGCTGTGACCGAACTGATCAAATCCGGGAATCCGGTAAATAAAGTGCTGGTCAAAAATGAAAAGGGGCCGGGAAGAAATTCGGACATCCTGCATCTGCTTAAAACACGCGGCATACCGTATCAATTTGTGGAAAATACTGTCCTGGACAAATATACTGCCGGAGAAAAGCATCAAGGAGTGGTGGCATTTGCTGCTGCCAAAGAATATGCAGAACCATCCGATATTTTGGAGATAGCAAGGCAAAGAGGGGAAGATCCATTTATCCTTGTTCTGGATGAGATCGAGGATCCGCATAATCTAGGAGCCCTTCTTCGAACTGCCGATGCAGCGGGTGTTCATGGGGTTATCATTCCCAAAAGAAGAAGTGCCGCACTCACACCAGCTGTCGGCAGAACGTCGGCCGGAGCTGTGGAATATGTGCCTGTGGCCAGAGTAAGCAACCTTGTCCAGACACTTAAATATCTCAAAGAAGAGGGCTGCTGGGTATCCGGTGCGGAAGCAGGCGGCAAAGATATCTATCAGGCGGAACTGAAAGGGTCAAGGGTCATCGTCATTGGCGGAGAGGATAAGGGACTCGGGAGACTGATCCGAGAAACCTGCGATGAAATTATATCCTTGCCAATGTGTGGCAGGATTTCATCTTTGAATGCCAGCGTAGCCGGGTCTATCATCATGTATGAGGTCCGGAGACAGAGAAATCAGACTTAATCCGCCATATCCCGCCAATCTTCATCTTGACGCTATTTGTGCATTTCAGGTATAATTGTTTTGTTATAAGCATATAATGGACGCTTCAGCGTTACCTTCGTGAATCGGTTTCGGGAGGGATGGACTTGACTTACAGTATCCAGACAGAGATTCCAGAAGAATTCGAGGCTAATGAATACATAGCGGATGAGGAACTAGTTGAGTTAGCAAAGATCGGTGACGCAGAAGCTCAGGAGTACTTAATCAATAAGTACAAGAATTTTGTCAGGGCAAAAGCCAGATCGTATTTTTTGATCGGCGCAGATAGAGAAGATATTATTCAAGAAGGCATGATTGGGCTGTATAAAGCAATTCGTGACTTCCGTGGGGACAAGCTTTCCTCTTTCAGAGCATTTGCCGAGTTGTGCATAACTCGGCAGATCATTACAGCGATCAAGACGGCTACCAGACAAAAACATATTCCGCTCAATTCGTACGTATCGCTAAACAAACCTATTTACGATGAGGATTCCGACAGGACACTCTTGGATGTTATTTCTGGAAATAAAATCACGGATCCCGAGGAACTGATCATCAGCAGGGAAGAATTTGACGATATTGAAGAAAAAATGGGCGAAATTTTAAGTTCGCTCGAATGGGAAGTGCTGATGTCCTATCTTGAAGGCAAATCTTATCAGGAGATTGCCGTTGATCTCGACAGGCATGTCAAATCCATTGACAATGCACTGCAGCGGGTCAAGCGAAAGTTGGAAAGGTATCTGGAGCACAGAGGGGCCTAAAATCCCATATAATATGAATAAAATCAGGTACTCCGTTTTGTAAATCTTTCCAGAAGAAAATTGACTTTTATTGTTGACAAGTGGCCGTAATCTTTGATACAATACGTTGGTGTCTAATGCCGATGTAGCTCAATTGGTAGAGCAGCTGATTTGTAATCAGCAGGTTGCGGGTTCGAGTCCCATCGTCGGCTCCAATTGAAATGGGTAGGTGGCCGAGTGGTTAAAGGCGGCAGACTGTAAATCTGTTCCGAAAGGTACGGTGGTTCGAATCCATCCCTGCCCACCATTCTATAATTGGAGATATCGAGCTGGAACGTTTTTTTAACATCGCGGGGTGGAGCAGTGGTAGCTCGTCGGGCTCATAACCCGAAGGTCGTCGGTTCAAATCCGGCCCCCGCAACCAATGAAATTAAAAAAGCCTTAGACTTTTGTCTAAGGCTTTTGTGTATCGTATAAACCATTAAAGTCAAAGCCCGCCATGTATACTCAGGCATCTCTCCTGAATAAAATCCAGCATAGCTTCGATGAATTCTACTTAAAACCCAGACTAATATCTCCCCAATATTTACTTGATTTCCTTTATGCCAGATGAACTCCAACTGTTTATCAGACTTACGTAGGCATTCAGTTCAATATCATCAATCAGGAAATTTACGACAATTGATTTCGGCACGGGTAGGGTTGCCTCACCGTTTTCACTGATCATGAGGGTCGGAGGTGAAATATCCAGATCGGTAATGCCAATTTTCGTAAACTGTGTGCAGGTATTCGCGCAGATTATATTCCCCATCTCGGAAATCGCGCTTTTGGCTATGGCATCCAGTTCAGTCACCGGCACGCCCATCATCATTTTTGATGCAAACTTATTAGCAGCTTCAACATTCATCCCGAACAGGATCGCGCCTTTCACTGTTCCGAAAAGTGAGATGTTCAGAAGAATGCCATTATACTGAAAGGCTGCTTCAATTTTGGACACCTTGCGCCGTTCGACCGACTGGAAGCCGAGCTGAGGCAGAATTTCTGTAAAAGCAGTCAGAAGAGGATTAATAATACTTACATCCATATACTCGACCCTTTCTTAAAACCCACACCCAGGAAAATATTCCCAAAGTTAGTTTCTGCCTTCACAGCATCCATTTTAAGATTTGGACTCATAATTTCAGTTGCGGTACCGTAAAAAAGACTGGGGGGAGAAACGCTCAGACTATAGGTTTTATCGGATTTATTCAGCATCGAGCAGGCGATCCCGGCAATAATGTTGGCCAGTTCGGCAACCATGGCCAACACCTCTTCACGGTTTCTATGAGCACGTTTCAGGATTATCTCAACAACCTTTTCCGCAGTTTCCATCGATATATCTAAGATCATAGATCCGGAGTGGCGGCCGATCAGCCCGATAACAGCTGTAATTCCCTGGGAAAAGTAATGGTCTTCAAAATTTTCGTATGAAGCAAAAGAAACGGGTGATTTGGTCATCCGGGCAATATTCTGGGTCATAGATTCCTTAAAGGTTTCCAGACCATAGGCGAGCAGATGGTCATAATGAATATCCGGCGCCATAACGTTGTTAATCATCTGAACCAGGTAGTCGCCGTCAACAGGTTTTTGAATGTATCCGGAAATCCCGATGCGGCGCGCTTCAGCTTCCGATTCTTCGTCCTTCATCGAACTGACAAGAATAATCTTTGCATTGGGGTCTTTTACAAAAAGAGCACGGCTGCACTCAAATCCATCTATATCAGGCATAACAATATCCATCGTTACTACATCGGGTTTGCACCGTTCATATGTTTCGATTAAGCTGTCGTAAGAATCGGTTTCCCCGACGACTTCCAAGCCACTGTCGCGAAGTATTTCCATAATGAACGTTCTTGAAAACAGAGAGTCGTCAACGACCATCACTTTTATTGAACTCATTTTTCCGGTATTACCCCCATCCGATGTAGTACACCAAGGTACTAGTCAATATGCACTCTAAATTATAGCAAGTAATTTTTGGGATTGCTATCATCAAATGGGTTCTCAATAAATAAAAATAGATTTAATTGGTTAAATTCGAAAACAAAGCCAGGCTGTTGCCTGGCCGCTATTTTTGGATCATTCTATACTTGCTTTTTTTTATCCAGGGCTTCGTCCCGGATTTCCGCCCTCATTCCGTTTAACGCATCACGCCTTCGATCATTCTTTTCTTTCAAATCTTTCTTACTTTTGGGATCATCAGTTTTCGCAATCATTTCATCAGCAAGCTCCATATTTTGGATGGTGTGATTAATATTTTTCTGGATTCTGTCGACATTATCTCTGCGGTCATCCGGATTGTGTTTCATTAATACTGTTCCTCCTTTAGTCTGCACTTAAATAATTTGTCTCAGTATATTGTTTGAGGAGTGAACAAGTCTTATACTATAAAAATTTAAAGCAGTTTTTTTATACTGTATAAAGATCTTAAAACAAGCCAGTTCTGGGGAAAATATCTTCCAATTGTCCAATAGCTTATGCCCCCAATCCGAAATTCTTTGGCCAGGGACAGTTTGGCATAGATGCTTCGGGCATCTTCAAACCATACTTCGTGCTTTTTGCCGGAATCATCGTAGTAGGTGAAATACGGAGACTGTGCTGTTGAATTATACTGGATTGCTGTCTTTTCAGTTCTGGCCAGATCTACCGCCCCGCTGTTAGAGACTGTTCTGGCGGCAGTACCGGAAACGTATGGAAGGGTCCAGTCATAGCCATAATTGGGGATACCCATAAAGATTTTCTGTCTCGGAATAGCCGACACCGCATAGGTCAATACTTTGCGTACTTCACTTACAGGAGCAACTGCTTTGGGCGGGCTGTAGGTGTAACCCCATTCATAGGTCATTAGGATGACGTGGTTGGCCAGAGCCCCGTGGACAGGATAGTCGTGGGCTTCGTATAGCAGACCTTTTTGGTCGGCACTCAGTTTAGGGGCGAGAGCTGTCGTCACAGGATAGCCTAAAGGGCGGAGCGTATTGACGATTCTTCGGAGAAAGTTGTTATAGTTTTCCCGGTCGGATGGGTAGATGTATTCAAAATCAATATCGAGGCCGTAATAGTTTTTTTCTCTCAGCGTTCTGATAACTTGACTGATTAAAGTATTCTGAGCAGTCTGATTTGTCAGGATGGATCTGGCCAGCGTACTGTTGAAGCTTCCACCCTGCTGGATATTTGTGATGACCATTAGTGGAGCTGTCCGGGCTTCTCTCGCTGCCTGGATCAGTGGTTCATCCGGAATCGTATTCAGGGTACCGTCCGCGTTGACCTGGTAACTAAAGATACTAAGATATGTAAGATGGCGAAGACTTTTTCGGAGGATGTCTCTGTTAATATTCGGAAAGGCATACCCGTTCACTTCTATCGTTCCATAGCTGGCAGATGCTGCCGGAATCGCAATAGTCTGACCGGCATAGATACGGCTCGGATCTGTTATCCGAGGATTGGCGGCGAGTAACGCATTCACAGTTACACCGTGTTTTTGGGCAATCAGATAAAGAGACTCACCGGCGGCAACCGTATGTGTTCCGCTACTTTCCAGAATGACCAGCGTCTGCCCGACAACCAGCTGGTTGGGATTGGTCAGTTCATTATCCGCAATCATTTTCTGGGGTGAGACCCCGTATTTGCGAGCAATGGAATAGATGCTCTGTCCTGAGCTTACAACATGAATTTTCAAGAAACACACTTCCTTTTTCATACTGTATGCTTCAGAGAAAAAAGAAGTGTTTAGGGTGCGGGTTTATTATCCGGGACAGATTATGTTATCATAAGACAATAGAAATAAATAAAGAATAAAACCTTAAGGAGCTGTGGAATGAATATCGGAGCCAGAACGTTAAAGACAGGTCTAGCCGTGGCCGTCAGTGTTTATATCTGTATCCTTTTGGATATTGAGCCATCTTTGTTTGCTGCGACATCTGCAGTGGTTTGTATGCAGCAATCACTCGGAAGAAGTTTTCGAAATGCGCTGGAAGAAATTATAGTAAACATCATTGCAATTATTGTGGCTGTAGCGATCGGACTGGCCATACCGCTGCAGTTTCTGAGTATGGCACTTGCCACGATTGTTCTGATCATCATATTTACGACAGTGATTAAAGTGCCGAACCAGATCGTACTGGCGGTCATTTCAGCTATTTTTATCCTGGCTTCTCCACAGGAGCAGTTTTTATCCCATGCCGTTTCAAGGTCACTGGCCATCCTTATCGGACTGGTGACAGCCAATGTGATCAATTTGACGATTGCACCTCCGCGTCACCAAAAAGTGCTTGAGGATAAACTGATTGAACTGAATAATTTTGCTGTCCGGATGTTTGTCGATGCAGTGAACCGGTATTTATACCTGAATCTGGCTTCGGAAGAAGAAATGCATAAGAATAAAGCGGAATTCAACAGCTTGTTTCAGGAAGCTGAGAATTTGTATGATTTATACCGCAAAGAGTGGAACGTCTTGTGGTTCGGCAATAACAAGAAAGACCCCAAGGCCCGTAAACCATTATATAAGGAATATTTAAATTACAGCCGGGGCCTCTGGCAAAGATCACAGGATTTACTTTTTCTTGCCGCAGAACGAAAAACCCGCCGGGAGGAAGCAAATGATCCGGCGGTGAGTCCTGAATTTGAGCATGTTTTTGAAATGCTTCACAATGTGATGTTCAGTGCGACAAGCTACAATTTGCAGCTTCAGAAAAAGGTCAAGGGAGAGGAGGCAGCTCAGTTTCCCGAATTGCGTGTCTGGAGCAAACTGCACGCTATTTTGAATGAATGGCAGGAGAATATGCCCTCAACAAGTTTTTACTATCATGCGCTGATTGAATTGTCTGTTGTCACCTACAGCATTCGCTGGTTTGCGAAGGAATCCTCCCGGCTGCTGAATCTGGAGACGGAAGCGAGTATATAAAGAAGACTAGATGCAGCTTGATTTCATAGTATTGTAGGGTTCACGGTTGCAGGCCAAACAGTTTTCTGCCGTTTTCCCAGAGGATTTTCTGGTTTTCCTCTTTCGTCAGGCCAAGTGATAGGAAACGCTCAAGTTCGGCTTCGGGTGACCACATTGGGTAATCCGTGCCAAACAGTACTTTATCAATGCCATGGGAGCGAATAATATCAACAGCTGTTTCTTTTTCTATTAACATCAGAGAGCTGGACGTGTCGATGTAGACATTTCGCTCAAACAGGCTGTGGTTAAAATCATCCCACAAACTCCAGCCGCCCAGATGGGCTGCAATGACCACTAGATCAGGAAACATTTCCAAAATGTGAGCAAGTCTGTGCGGATGAGAGTAGTCAGTCCGAATATCCCCAATATGAAAAAGGATCGGTAATTTGCCCTCGGCTGCCTCATATATAGGAAACAAAGATGGATCATCGATGTTATATTCCTGAAAATCAGGGTGAAGCTTCAGGCCTTTTAAACTGAGTGAAAGTATTCGCTCGATTTCCAGTTGAGGATTAGGAAATTCAGGATGCATGGTGCCGAAGCCGACAAACTGCGGATCGGTGCAAACACCGGCAATGAAATCGTTGATTGACTCGACTTGTTCTGTTCTCGTAGCGGTTGAGGAAATTAAAAAGCGGTTGATCCCGACGCCTGCACCGGAAGCGATCAGATCGGAGGCGGTTCCTTTTCCCGGCTCCATATCTTGTATAAGTTCGTCGTAGAAGGACAGGATGGAATCTACTGCCCTGGAAGCTACTTTTTGTGGGAAAATATGGGCATGGGCATCAAAAATGTTTGGGTAATCTGGATTGGACATAAAACAGACCTCTAATTCTTTTTTTATTTTCTAAACACAGTTATGATATAATGAATAAATATCGACAATAATACAATCCTAATTCGTTCTGCCTATTTTGGCAAGAGGATTTCACAGTTTATTTGTGACATACAAAGTAATCTTCCTTGACAAAGACTTTATTATTGTGTTAAATTATTCTGTGCGACTTGTAAAATATGCAGTTTAATGCCATTGCCGGGGGGGTGTTCCGAATGCGTGTTGCAATCACATTGGCTTGTACAGAGTGCAAAAACAGAAATTATCAGTCCAATAAGAATAAGAAAAATGACCCAGATCGTATTGAAATCAGAAAATACTGTAAAACTTGTAAGGCTCATACTGTTCATAAGGAAACAAAATAGTACGACCCGGAAGAATATTCCGTTAAGGATGTGAAGATATGGCAGTGGCAAAGAAAGCAGATACCACAGGTGCAAAAGGCGGCTTTCTTAATAGGTTTAAGAACCCCGGAAAACGGTTTGCTTTTTTTCGTGAAGTTTGGCTTGAGTTGAAAAAAGTGCACTGGCCGACACGTCAGACGTTGCTGACCTATACAGGTGTCGTGCTTGTTTCTGTGGCAATTGTTGCTTTGTTGATTTGGATTGTAGACAGCGGGCTAACGTACGCAATGACCAATCTGCTTGGCATTTAACAATTCACTTGACAATTGGATGAATCTTTCTTAGGAGGCTTTCGGTTAATGACGAAGAACTGGTATGTTATTCACACTTATTCCGGATATGAGAACAAGGTGAAAACAAATCTGGAAAAACGCGTGGAATCCATGAATATGGAGGATAAAATCTTTCGCGTTTTAGTTCCTATGGAAGATGAGATCGAAATAAAAAACGGTAAGAAAAAAATCTCCAAACGCAAGGTATTTCCAGGTTATGTTTTGGTAGAAATGGACATGACTGACGACTCGTGGTATGTGGTCCGCAATACGCCTGGGGTAACCGGGTTTGTAGGAAGCGGCAGCAAACCGATTCCGCTTCTGGATCATGAGGTCGCTGTTATTTTGCGCCAAATGGGACTCGAGAAAATCCGCACCAAGATCGACGTTGTTGTCGGGCAGTCTGTTCGGGTCATTGCTGGTCCGTTCAAAGACTTTATTGGTGTTGTAAAAGAAGTCCTCGAAGAAAAACAGAAAGTCAGGGTCTCTGTTTCCATGTTTGGGAGAGAGACGCCGGTCGAACTCGAATTTGGGCAAGTGGAAAAGCTTGACTAAATAGATATTCCACAGCAAGGAGGTGTAATTATGGCAAAGAAAGTTATTGGACTGGTAAAATTAGCAATCACCGCAGGTAAGGCAAATCCGGCACCTCCGGTTGGTCCTGCTTTGGGTCAGCACGGTGTTAATATCATGGGCTTCTGCAAAGAATACAATGAAAGAACGAAGGATCAGGCTGGACTGATCATTCCTGCAGAGATTACGATTTATGAAGACCGTTCCTTTACTTTTGTTCTGAAGACTCCGCCGGCATCCGTATTGCTTAAGAAGGCAGCCAACATTCCGTCTGGTTCAGCTGTTCCGAATAAGCAAAAGGTTGCAAAAGTGACCAAGGATCAAGTAAGGGAAATTGCTGAGCAAAAGATGAAGGACTTAAATGCAGCAAGCGTTGAAGCTGCAATGCGGATGGTCGAAGGGACTGCACGCAGTATGGGGATTGATATTATTTAATTCCTTTGAACAATGTGGGAGGGTTTGGCCCGAAGACCACAAGGAGGTTAAAGAAAGATGCCAAAAAGAGGTAAGAAATACCTTAACGCTTTAAAAGCGTTTGATAATCAGGCTTTATTTGAGCCTGCCGAAGCTCTTGGCGTAGTAAAAGACAATGCCAAGGCAAAATTTGATGAAACCGTTGAAGTTGCTTTCAAATTAGGAATTGATACCCGCCATGCTGATCAGCAGATCCGCGGAGCGGTTGTTCTTCCTCATGGTACTGGCAAAACATTAAGTGTCCTTGTTTTTGCCAAGGGTGACAAAGCTAAAGAAGCCGAAGCTGCTGGCGCTGATTTTGTCGGTGCTGAAGATATGGTTGAAAAAATTCAACAGGGCTGGTTTGGTTTTGATGTTGCTGTAGCAACACCGGATATGATGGGTACTGTCGGTAAGCTGGGTAAGCTTTTGGGACCCAAGGGCCTCATGCCGAACCCAAAGACCGGAACTGTATCATTTGATGTCGAGAGAGCAGTTAAAGAAATTAAAGCCGGTAAAGTGGAATACAGGGCTGATAAAGCCGGTATCATTCATGTACCGATCGGCAAGGTTTCTTTTGATCAGGATAAGCTGATAGACAACTACAAAACCATTGCTGAAGTTGTCATGAAAGCAAAACCTGCTGCTGCTAAAGGACAGTATGTCCGTAGCGTAACGGTATCCTCTACCATGGGACCAGGAGTGAAAATCAATCCTTTAAAGATTGTCTGAGTACATTTTTTAAGGGCCGAGATATACTGTAAGATTCAAAAAAATAATAGCAATTTTCCGCTGTAGAAAGCAGGTGCTTTATTAAGCTTAATTTCCTGCCGAGGTGGAGACAGGATCGTCTTTTGAAGACATGAAAGACATTAATAATCTTGCCTCTGCGTCCAGCAGAGGCAAGTTTTATTTAATGGCCAATGGACGACGGTACTGGAAGTGCCTAGTATCGAATACGTCATGGATGAATAATATTCAACTGGCCTAATGCCGTGGTAGCCATGGATGGCAAGGAGCGGTGAACGAAACACATACGGCAGTATGCGTTCGGAAGGAGGTGTGTGTATGCCAAATTTTGAAGAGAAGCAAAAAGTTGTTGAAGATATCAAACAGAAGTTTGAAGGTGCAAGCGGAGTGATCCTGGCAGACTACAGAGGTCTGACGGTATCGCAGGTAACCAATTTGAGAGTAGAACTTCGCCAGGCCGGTATTGAATACCGCGTATTAAAAAATACAATGGTTCGCCGGGCTGCAGACGAAATCGGGATTACCGGTTTGGATGAATTTCTGGAAGGTCCCACTGCTTTAGCTTTTTCTACAGATCCTGTTGCTCCTGCGAAAATTCTCAGTGAATTTAGCAAGAAAAACAAGAGCCTGACCATTAAGGCTGGAGTTCTTGACGGCAAGGTCATTGACGCCGACAAAGTAAAAGATCTTGCAAATCTTCCGTCCAGAGAAGTTCTTCTTTCCCAGGTACTTGCCGGAATGCAAGGTCCACTTCAAGGAATGGTCAACGTTCTGCAAGGGCCTATCCGCAAATTTGGTTATGCTTTGGAAGAAGTTCGTAAACTTAAAGAAGCCCAGGCATAGTCGAGGCACGGGATTCGATGCCCGAGGCCCGATGCATGCTCAGACTCTGGGACTATCCAATATCTGACACGAAGGTTTGGACGGTACCGGATGTTAACAGATCTAATGACTGGTCAAAACAAAAATAAAAAATATGTGAATTATTTTAAGGAGGATATTCTAATGTCCAAAACTGCCGAAATTTTAGAAGCCGTAAAAGGTATGACCGTTCTTGAGCTTGCTGAGCTCGTTAAAGCTTTCGAAGAAGAGTTTGGGGTAAGCGCTGCTGCTCCCGCAGCTGTTATGGCTGCTCCGGCAGCTGGTGCTGCTGCTCCTGTTGTTGAAGAGCAAACAGAATTTGATGTTATCTTGACCAGCGCTGGCGCTGCTAAGATCAACGTCATCAAAGTTGTCCGTGAAATCACTGGTCTTGGTTTAAAAGAAGCTAAAGATCTCGTTGACGGCGCACCGAAACCTGTTAAAGAAAAAATTGCCAAAGAAGAAGCTGAAGCTATCAAAGCTAAACTTGTTGAAGCTGGTGCCAGCGTAGACGTAAAATAATTTAAAACGAAAAATGTATTGCAGACTGAACCGGCCATGCTTAAACCGGTTCAGTTTTTTATTTAACGCCGGGTATTCGCGGATGCCAAATGCGTTCTGGACCGACTAATGGAATATTGACTAGAACCAAGCTGAAAAATATCTAAATACCTTTAACTTTTTGGAATTTAATATATAATAGAAGATATTTAACCTTTATTGGTAAAAAGATGGTAAAAAGATGTTGCAGGGATGAAAATTAGTAAAAAAATAGCAAAATATACACTTGACAAATATCGGTATACTTGTTAAGATTAATAACTGTCACTGTGATCTTAAGCTAAGACAAACCAATAAAGTTGGGAGATAATAGTGTGGATGTATTGCATCTCGTGTGAGGCAGCTCCATAAACATTGAAGCGAGGTTTTTTCCAAAAAAGCCTTGCTTTTGGTTGTTTATGCCTATCTGCTCTTTGCTTTTTGGTGTTTGGATACTAATGAATATTTGTATTAAGGTATTCGCAAACGATTATAATTATTTCTTGATTATCTAGTTTTCTGTTGGAACGATCAGGAAAATACACTGGAAGGGTGAAACGGCATGGTGAATCCTATCAAAGTTGGAACAAGAGAACGGGCAAGTTATGCGAGGCTTCGGGAAGTTCTGGATATGCCCAACTTAATCGAAATTCAACAGAATTCCTACGAGTGGTTTCTGAAGGAAGGACTGCGCGAAATGTTTCGCGACATTTCCCCAATTCAGGATTTTACCGGAAATCTGGTTTTGGAATTCATAGACTACAGCCTCGGCGATCCAAAATATGAGGTTGAGGAATGTAAAGAACGTGATGTTACGTTTGCAGCGCCTCTCAGAGTCAAAGTACGCCTTATTAATAAGGAAACAGGAGAGGTTAAAGAGCAGGAAGTGTTTATGGGGGACTTTCCCCTGATGACTGATAAAGGCACCTTCATTATTAATGGTGCGGAACGTGTTATTGTCAGTCAGTTGGTAAGATCGCCCGGCGTTTATTATTCTGAGACCATTGACACCAGCGGTAAAAAGCTTTACGGCGCAACGATTATTCCGAATCGTGGTGCCTGGCTGGAATTTGAGACAGATATTAATGATAATATTTTTGTCCGGGTTGACAGAACCCGTAAACTACCGGCTACTGTACTGATCAGAGCCCTAGGCTATTCAACCAATGGCCGGATTCTCGAAGCGTTCGCTGACAATGAGAACATTAAAATTACGCTGGAAAGAGACAATACGGAATCGACGGAAGAAGCGCTGGTTGAAATCTATAAACGTCTTCGTCCAGGAGAACCGCCTACGGTCGAGAGTGCTCGTAGTCTTCTGGAATCCTTGTTCTTTGATCCTAGAAGATATGATTTGGCAAAAGTAGGCCGTTATAAGCTGAACAACAAACTGGGTTTGGATATTCCCAAGAACATACGGCATTTAACATCTGAGGATATCATCGCATCGATTTCTCGGATGCTTAAAATAATCAATGGTGAAGGACATATTGATGATATTGATCACCTTGGAAACAGACGTTTGCGTTCGGTTGGCGAGCTTCTTCAGAATCAGTTCAGAATCGGTCTCTCCCGTATGGAGAGAGTGGTAAGAGAGAGAATGACGATTCAGGACATTGAGGGGATTACACCTCAGGTGCTGATCAATATACGTCCGGTCGTGGCCGCAATTAAAGAGTTTTTTGGCAGCAGCCAGTTATCACAGTTTATGGACCAGACCAATCCGCTTGCCGAGCTTACGCATAAACGCCGTCTCAGTGCGCTGGGACCTGGTGGTTTAAGCAGAGAGAGAGCTGGATTTGAAGTGCGCGACGTGCATCATTCACACTATGGCCGGATGTGTCCGATTGAAACGCCTGAAGGTCCGAACATTGGTTTAATTGGTTCACTCAGCACGTATGGTCGCATCAATGAATATGGCTTTATTGAGGCGCCTTACCGCAAAGTAGAAAACGGCAAGGTGACGGATGAGATTCATTACCTGACAGCTGATGAAGAAGAAAAATACATTATTGCCCAAGCCAATGCCGCTGTTGGTGAAAATGGGGAGTTTTTAAGCGAAAAGATCGAAGCGCGCCACGGTGAAGATTTTGTCCTGGTCCCTCCGGTAAACATTCAGTATATGGACGTTTCGCCGAAGCAGATGGTATCGATTGCGACCGCCTTGATTCCATTCCTCGAGCATGATGATGCCAACCGTGCCCTAATGGGTTCCAACATGCAGCGTCAGGCTGTACCTTTACTTAAAACAGATGCACCGTATATCGGCACTGGCATGGAGTATAAGGCTGCTGTTGATTCCGGTGTCTGCCTGGTTTCTCCGAAAGAAGGAACTGCTTTACGGGTTACGTCCGATGAGATCATCATTCAAAACAATGACGGCACAACAACCCGGAATAGACTTTTGAAATATACGCGCAGTAACCAGGGAACCTGTATCAATCAGAAACCGATTGTTGTCAAAGGCCAGAGAATCGGTGCCGGTCAGGTAATAGCCGACGGCCCGTCCACAGATAATGGAGAACTTGCCCTTGGGCGAAACGTTCTGGTAGCGTTTATGCCTTGGGAAGGATACAACTATGAGGATGCTATTCTGATCAGCGAGAAACTGGTTAAAGAAGATTACTTTACGTCCATTCATATTGAGGAATACGAAGCGGATGCCCGGGATACCAAGCTTGGGCCTGAAGAGATTACGAGAGATATTCCAAACGTCGGAGAAGATGTTTTGAAAGACCTTGACGAACGCGGTATTATTCGGATTGGTGCCGAAGTGCGCCCTGGAGATATCCTAGTGGGCAAGGTTACTCCAAAAGGGGAAACAGAGCTTACGGCTGAAGAACGCCTGCTAAGAGCAATTTTTGGTGAAAAAGCCAGAGAAGTCAGGGATACTTCTTTACGTGTTCCGCACGGCGAGGCGGGAAAAGTCGTTGATGTTAAAGTGTTTAAGCGTGAGAATGGCGATGAACTGGCCCCTGGGGTCAACCAACTCGTAAGAGTCTATATTGCTCAGAAACGTAAGATATCCGTCGGCGACAAAATGGCAGGAAGGCACGGAAACAAAGGGGTTATTTCCAGAATCATGCGCCAGGAGGATATGCCTTTCATGCCGGACGGCACGCCGATTGAAATCGTTCTGAATCCGCTCGGTGTTCCATCCCGTATGAATATCGGACAGGTTCTTGAAACTCATCTTGGTTGGGCCGCTAAAGCACTGGGCATGTATATTGCTACACCGGTTTTTGACGGCGCCAGAGAAGATGATGTCTTTGATACCTTGAGAGAGGCCGGGCTTCCTGGACATGGAAAATCCGTTCTTTATGACGGCCGTACCGGTGAGCCTTTTGATAATGAAGTTACTGTTGGCTACATGTATATGTTAAAACTCCACCATCTTGTCGATGATAAGATCCATGCCCGTTCCACAGGTCCGTACTCGCTGGTTACCCAGCAGCCGCTAGGAGGTAAAGCACAATTTGGCGGTCAGCGCTTCGGAGAGATGGAAGTATGGGCGCTTGAAGCTTATGGCGCATCGTTCACGCTGCAGGAAATACTTACCGTTAAGTCCGATGATGTGGTAGGCAGGGTCAAGACCTACGAAGCAATTGTCAAAGGTGAAAATATCCCTGAACCGGGCGTGCCGGAATCATTTAAGGTGCTTATTAAGGAATTGCAGAGCCTTGGACTTGATGTTTCCGTACTTTCAGAAGAAGATCAGGAAATTGAAATTAAGGATCTGGATGATGACGTCACAGAAGTTGCTCATGAACTGGGGATGGATGATCAGTATTCCGTGATTGATGCCAATGACGAAAGCGGTATTGGCTATGATAATGAAGACGAAATATTAGATGAAGATCTGGATGACAACTTGAATGACAAAACTGAAGATTTCCCTATCCTGAGTGTTCCCGAGTCTGACCTTGGTGATGATCTTGTTAATGATCTGGACGATGATTTCAGCGATAACATGTCTGAAGATTTTGATCCGGATTACAAGTAAAATGTGCGTTTGAGATTGAGAAAGCTTGATGTTGATGGGCGAAAGGAGAAAATACCATGCTTGATGTGAATAATTTTGAGAGGATGCGTATCGGGTTGGCTTCTCCGGAGATGATCCGTAAATGGTCCTATGGGGAAGTAAAAAAACCTGAAACCATTAATTACCGTACCTTAAAGCCCGAAAGAGAAGGCCTTTTCTGTGAGAAAATATTTGGCCCTACCCGTGACTGGGAGTGCCACTGCGGTAAATATAAGAGAGTCCGTTATAAAGGTATCATTTGTGACCGATGCGGTGTTGAAGTAACGAGATCCAAAGTCCGCCGCGAGAGAATGGGACATATTGAGCTGGCGGCGCCAGTTTCCCATATCTGGTACTTCAAAGGGATTCCGAGCAGAATGGGGCTTCTGCTGGACATGTCACCGCGTTCGCTGGAAAAAGTTCTATATTTTGTCGCGTATATCGTTGTTGATCCAAAGGATACCTCCTTGATGAAAAAGCAACTTCTTACCGAGACAGAATACCGGGAGGCCAGAGAAAAATACGGCAGTGGCTTCAAGGCGGAGATGGGTGCTGAGGCCATCAAGGAATTATTGTACGAGATTGATCTAGATAAACTAAACGAGGAACTTCGTACCGAGCTTAAGGAAGTGTCCGGTCAGCGGAAAATCAGGGCGATCAGACGCCTGGAAGTTGTCGAAGCATTTAAACAGTCCGGAAACAGTCCGGAATGGATGATTCTTGATGCGATCCCGGTTATTCCACCCGAACTACGCCCAATGGTTCAGTTGGATGGCGGAAGGTTTGCAACCTCCGACCTGAATGATCTGTACCGCAGAGTTATTAATAGAAACAACAGGCTGAAAAAGCTTCTTGATCTTGGCGCTCCGGATATTATTGTCCGTAACGAAAAAAGAATGCTTCAGGAAGCTGTTGACGCACTGATTGACAATGGCCGCCGCGGACGGCCTGTGACCGGACCTGGCAACAGACCGCTAAAATCGTTGAGTGATATGCTAAAAGGCAAGCAGGGAAGATTCCGTCAGAACCTTTTAGGAAAACGTGTTGACTATTCCGGCCGTTCTGTTATCGTTGTCGGACCGACACTGAAGCTTTCCCAGTGCGGTCTGCCGAAAGAGATGGCGATTGAGCTGTTTAAGCCTTTTGTGATGAAGAACTTAGTTAACGAGGGTTATGCCCATAATATTAAAAGCGCCAAACGAATGGTGGAAAGAGTAAGGCCGGAGGTCTGGGATGTCCTGGAAAAGGTTATTGCCGAGCATCCTGTACTCCTGAACCGTGCGCCAACGCTACACAGGCTTGGAATTCAGGCTTTTGAGCCTATACTTGTTGAAGGTAAGGCTCTGCAGATTCACCCTCTCGTTTGTACGGCTTACAATGCTGACTTCGATGGTGACCAGATGGCTGTGCACGTGCCGCTTTCCGCTGAAGCTCAGTCTGAAGCCCGGCTGCTTATGCTATCCGCACATAATATCCTTAACCCGAAGGACGGCCGTCCAGTTGCATCACCGACCAAGGACATGGTTCTGGGCTGTTACTATCTGACGATGGAAAGACCCGGAGCTCTTGGCGAAGGCAAGGTATTCAAGGATCATGATGAAGCCGTTCTGGCCTATAATTCCAAAGCGATTCATCTCCAGGCGATAATCAAAGTCCGTAAAGACGGAGAGCTTTTGGAAACCACGGTAGGGAGAATGATCTTCAATACTGTAATTCCTAAAGAAGCCGGCTATATTAATGAAATGGTCACCAAGAAATCTCTTGATAAGATTGTTGCCAAGACCTATCGTTTTTGCGGTTACGAAAAAACAGCCTCCCTGCTCGACGGAATCAAAAACCTTGGTTTCCGGTTCTCGACGCAGGCCGGTGTAACTGTCGGTATTGACGATATTAAGGTTCCTGGAGCAAAGAAGACCGTTCTGGGTGAAGCAGATGTTGCTGTTGCCAAAACTGAACTGCAGTATCGGCGCGGTCTCATTACGGATGAAGAGCGTAAGGGCCTCGTTATCGATATCTGGACTAAAGCAAATGATTCCGTAACGAAAGCGTTAATGGAATCACTGGATAAATTTAATCCGGTTTATATGATGGCAAACTCCGGGGCCCGCGGTAATATTCAACAGCTGCGTCAGTTGGCCGGGATGCGCGGACTGATGGCTGACCCGTCAGGCCGGACGATTGAACTGCCTATTAAAGCCAACTTCCGTGAAGGCCTAACTGTATTAGAGTACTTTATTTCCTCACACGGTGCGCGCAAAGGTTTGGCTGACACCGCGCTTAGAACTGCCGACTCCGGGTACCTGACCCGCAGACTTGTCGATGTATCCCAGGATGTCATTGTTCGGGAGAATGATTGTGGTTCCGATAAAGGCATCATGGTCGAAGACATCAAGGAAGGCGGTGAAATGATCGAAAAACTGGAAGAACGTCTGGTAGGACGCTTCCCGGTAAGAGAGATCTATCATCCTGAAACAGGTGAACTGCTGGCTTCTCCCGATTACGAAATCAATGAAGAACAAGCCAAAGCGATTGCTGATGTTTATGACAAAGTTGAGATAAGGTCCGTGCTGAACTGTAAGACCCGTTACGGCGTTTGCAAGAAATGCTATGGCAGAAACCTTGCCACCGGACGTCAGGTTGAAATCGGCGAAGCAGTCGGCATTATTGCTGCCCAGTCTATCGGTGAGCCTGGAACCCAACTTACGATGCGTACTTTCCACACCGGTGGTGTTGCCGGAGACGACATTACCCAGGGTTTGCCGAGGGTAGAGGAACTGTTTGAAGCACGCAAGCCTAAAGGCCAGGCGATTATCTCCGAAATCAGCGGCACAATCACGATTAAAGAAGTCAAAGGCCGCAGAGAAGTGGAAGTCATGAGTGAAGCCGGGGAACAGGAAGTCTATACGATACCGTACGGTTCCCGCCTTAAAGTCAAGAATGGCCAGGTCATTTCCCCTGGTGATGAATTGACTGAAGGCAGCGTTAATCCCCATGATACGTTGAAGATCAAAGGAATAATCGGTGTACAGGTTTACCTGCTCGGAGAAGTGCAGCGGGTATACCGTCTGCAAGGCGTTGATATCAATGACAAACACATCGAGGTCATGGTCCGGCAGATGCTTAGAAAAGTTAAGATAGAAGAAGCCGGAGACACCAACCTTCTACCCGGTGGACTGATCGATATCTTCGAGTTTGAGGAGGAAAACCAGAAAGTCCTGCAGGAAGGCGGAGAACCTGCTGAATGTCGTCCGGTACTGCTTGGAATTACCAAGGCATCGCTGGCTACCGACTCCTTCCTCTCGGCAGCATCTTTCCAGGAGACAACCAGAGTGCTCACAGAAGCTGCCATTAAAGGAAAAGTCGATCCGCTGATCGGCCTGAAAGAGAATGTCATTATCGGAAAACTAATCCCTGCCGGTACCGGGATGTCCAAATACCGCACCCTGAAAGTCACAGACGGCGGGGCCCTTCAGTCCAGGACTGAAGTCTAGAGCAATTGTATTCTTGACATAGAAATAGGCTACTGCTAAAATAATATAGTCTGATTTTGGAATAGGGGGAGGAGAGCATTTTAAAATGCTTGATGAATCTATAAAAAAAGCGCAAAGAGTTGTGGTTGGTTTTAAACAAACCAGCCGGGCGCTGGAGAAAGGCGAAGTCGGCAGTGTTTATCTTGCCAAGGATGCAGACCAAAAGCTTCTTCGCCCGATCCTGGAGACGTGTACTGTCAGACAAATTGAAATCAAGGAAGTTCCTACGATGACTGAATTGGGTAAAGCCTGTGGTATTAAAGTGGGTGCTGCAGTTGCAGCCATTCTGAATGACTAGGGTTCCTATAAGCAGCTTTCTTGGTTGCCAAAAACCATTTGATTTTTGTAGAATGATTATTACAGGAAGGAGGTGCAGTTATGCCGACAATTCACCAGCTTATCCGCAAAGGGAGAGAAAAAGTTATTACAAAATCGACCGCTCCTGCTCTTCAATGGGGACATAATTCATTGAAACGCAAGGATTTTCCTTCGGGTGGTTCTCCGCAAAAGAGAGGGGTATGTACGAGAGTGTATACCACAACACCTAAAAAACCAAATTCTGCTCTGAGAAAGGTAGCGCGTGTCCGCCTGACCAATGGCATCGAAATAACCACGTATATCCCTGGAATTGGCCATAACCTTCAGGAACACTCCGTAGTTCTGGTTCGTGGGGGCCGTGTTAAGGATCTTCCGGGCGTACGTTATCATATCGTTCGTGGGGCATTGGATACAACCGGTGTTCAAAACCGTAGTCAGGCTCGTTCCAAGTATGGGGCCAAGAGACCTAAGAAAAAATAAGGTGCTAAGCATCGTTGCCTAAAATATGTTATATTTTAGCTGCACTCCAATTTTATTGCAGTTTTTTTAGGAAGGAGGAATACAGTTGCCCAGAAAAGGTTATATTGCGAAAAGAGAGATCCTGCCGGATCCAATCTATAAGAATAAGACCGTTACAAAATTTATTAACCAGATCATGCTTGACGGCAAAAAAGGTGTTGCTGAATCGAATTGCTATAATGCCTTTCAGATTATTCAAGATAAGACCGGTAAAGATCCCATTGAAGTATTTGAGACAGCATTAAAAAATGTTATGCCTGTATTAGAAGTCAAAGCACGCAGAGTCGGTGGTGCCAACTATCAGGTGCCGATCGAAGTACGTGCGGATCGTCGTCTGACTCTTGGCCTGCGCTGGCTGGTTGAGTATGCCCGTAAAAGGGGAGAGAAAACCATTCAGGAAAAACTGGCCGGAGAACTGATGGATGCTGCCAACAATACTGGCGGTTCTTATAAGAAAAAAGAAGATACCCATAAAATGGCCGAAGCAAACAAGGCTTTTGCCCATTATCGCTGGTAATCACAATAATTTAAAGCTTGGGGTTACTTTAGAGTTTATTTTATCTAGATAGAAAGGCTGATAATAAGTGGCAAGGCAAGTTCCCTTGGAGAAAACTCGGAATATCGGCATCATGGCGCATATTGATGCTGGAAAGACCACAACTACAGAGCGCATCTTATTTTACACTGGCCGTGTTCATAAAATTGGTGAAGTGCATGATGGTGCTGCCACGATGGATTGGATGGTTCAGGAGCAGGAGCGTGGGATTACCATTACTTCTGCAGCTACCACCTGTCAATGGAAAGGGCACAATGTTAATATTATTGACACACCCGGGCACGTTGATTTTACTGTTGAGGTTGAGCGCTCTCTGCGTGTGCTAGACGGTGCTGTAGCGGTGTTCTGTTCAGTTGGTGGTGTTGAGCCTCAGTCGGAAACAGTTTGGCGCCAGGCCGACAAATACGGTGTACCTCGTATCGCTTATATCAATAAGATGGACAGAGTCGGTGCAGATTTTTTCCGTGGAGTTTCCATGATCGTTGACCGCCTGGGATCAAATCCCGTTCCTATTCAGCTTCCAATTGGAACTGAAGACAAATTTAGCGGGATTGTGGATTTAGTTACCATGAAAGCAACAGTATACACAGATGATCTCGGAACAGCAAGTGATGTTTCCGATATCCCTACAGATATGATGGAATTGGCGCAGGAATACCGCGAAAAATTGCTGGAAGCTGTCTCAGATGTCGATGAAGAATTGATGATGAAATATCTGGAGGGCGCAGAGATTTCCGAACAAGAAATCAAGCAGGCGGTCCGCAAAGGCACGATTAGCTTAAAATTCATTCCGGTTTTATGCGGATCATCCTTCAAGAACAAAGGGGTTCAGCCTTTGCTTGATGCGGTCGTCGATTATATGCCGTCTCCTCTTGATGTGCCGGCCATCCAGGGTGTCAATCCGGATAGCGGTGAGGAAGACGTACGTCATTCCGATGACAACGCACCTTTTTCGGCATTGGCATTTAAAATTATGTCGGATCCTTATGTTGGAAAATTGACCTTCTTCCGCGTTTATTCCGGAACGCTTAGCGCGGGTTCCTATATTATGAACTCGACTAAGGGCAAGAAGGAGAGAATTGGCCGTATTCTTCGGATGCACGCCAATCACCGCGAAGATGTCGATGAAGTCCGTGCTGGGGATATCGCTGCAGCTGTCGGCATCAAAGATGTCAGCACAGGGGATACGTTATGCGATGAGAAAAACCGCGTTATTTTGGAATCAATGGTATTCCCCGAACCAGTTATTCATATTGCAATTGAACCTAAAACGAAGGCTGACCAGGAAAAGCTTGGTGGATCACTCGCAAAGCTTGCTGAAGAAGATCCTACCTTTAAGATGCGTACGGATGAAGAAACCGGACAAACCATTATTTCAGGGATGGGAGAACTTCACCTGGAAATCATTGTTGACAGGCTGATGCGAGAGTTTAAAGTTGACTGTAATGTGGGTCGTCCACAGGTAGCGTATAAGGAAACGATCCGCAAGCATGTCAAAGCAGAAGGAAAATATGTTAGGCAGTCTGGTGGACGTGGGCAGTATGGCCACTGCTGGGTTGAATTCGAACCGCTCGAACAGGGTACTGGCTTTGTATTTGAAAGCAAAATCGTTGGTGGTGTTATTCCTAAGGAATATATCTCGCCAATCGGTGCTGGTATCGAAGAAGCCCTTCAAAATGGTATCCTGGCCGGGTATCCGGTTCTGGATATCAAGGCGACCGTCGTTGACGGATCCTACCATGATGTCGACTCATCTGAAATGGCCTTCAAAATTGCCGGTTCAATGGCTTTCAAAGCAGCGGCTGCTAAAGCAGACCCCGCAATTCTGGAGCCGATGATGAAAGTAGAAGTCACCGTACCGGAAGAATATATGGGCGATGTTATCGGAGATTTGAACTCGCGCAGAGGTAGAATTGAAGGTATGGAAGCTCGTTCGGGTGCCCAAATCATTCGCGGTTTTGTGCCACTTTCGGAGATGTTTGGTTATGCGACAGAGCTCCGTTCCCGTACTCAGGGCAGGGGCGTATATTCAATGCAGTTTGATCACTATGAGGAAGTGCCCAAAAATATTGCCGAAGGTATTATTGCCAAGCGGCAGGGGGCTTAAGATAAAAATTAACTGCAAAAAAATAACATTTTAAATTTATTTAAGGAGTGAAACTTAAATGGGTAAACAAAAATTTGACCGTTCCAAACCCCACGTTAACGTAGGTACTATCGGCCACGTTGACCATGGTAAGACAACAACGACTGCTGCAATTACATTTGTTTTGTCTAAGGTCGGCGGTGCTGTTGCGACTGCATTTGACCAGATCGACAAAGCACCTGAAGAGCGTGAACGCGGAATTACGATTTCTACCGCTCACGTTGAGTATGAAACTGCTAACCGTCACTATGCGCATGTTGACTGCCCAGGCCATGCAGACTATGTTAAAAACATGATCACTGGTGCTGCTCAGATGGACGGTGCCATCCTGGTTGTATCCGCTGCTGACGGCCCGATGCCCCAGACGCGTGAACACATTCTGCTTGCCCGTCAGGTAGGTGTGCCTTACATCGTTGTATGGCTGAACAAAGTTGACATGGTTGATGATCCTGAACTTCTCGAACTGGTTGAAATGGAAGTTCGTGAATTGTTAAGCGAATATGAATTTCCTGGCGATGATATCCCTGTTATTCCCGGTTCCGGACTCAAAGCTCTGGAGTGCGGATGCGGACAGAGAGACTGCGAATGGTGCGGCAGGATCTGGAATCTGATGGATGCTGTTGACAGCTATATTCCTCAGCCGGAGCGTGCTGTAGACAAACCGTTCCTGATGCCTGTAGAAGATGTCTTCACGATCACTGGTCGTGGTACTGTTGCTACCGGCCGTGTGGAGCGTGGCGTTCTTAAAGTGGGCGATGAAATTGAAATTGTTGGTCTTAACGAGAAACCTCGCAAGAGCGTTTGCACAGGTGTTGAAATGTTTCGTAAGCTGCTTGACCAGGCTCAAGCTGGTGACAACATCGGTGCACTGCTTCGCGGTGTTGAGCGTAAAGACATCGAGCGCGGACAGGTTCTGGCTAAACCCGGAAGCATCAAACCGCATACAAAGTTTAGCGGTGAAGTATATATTTTGAGTAAAGAAGAAGGCGGACGTCATACTCCTTTCTTTAACAATTACCGTCCTCAGTTTTACTTCAGAACAACTGACGTTACCGGCGTGATCAAACTTCCGGAAGGTACAGAAATGATTATGCCTGGCGACCGTGTATCAATTGAATGTGAACTGATTACTCCGATTGCGATGGAAGAAGGACTCCGCTTCGCTATCCGTGAAGGTGGACGTACCGTTGGATCCGGCGTCGTAGCCAAAGTTGTCGAATAATTTACTAGTTGATATTTGGGGAAGCTGCCAGAAGATGTCTGCGCAGCTTCCCAACGTCCACGGATGGACTAGTGTCGCGGTGTCATGGACGGCAAGGAGCGGCCAACGTCCACGGATGGATGTTCTCTACGCAAAAGGTTGCTGTCTTCGGTGACTCCGCCGCAAGACAGGGAATTTTTGCGCCAATAGCCTTGTTTAACAGGCGATATTTTTAGGAGGTAAAGAAATGAACCAAAAGATTAGAATCCGGCTGAAGGCCTTTGACCACAAAACGCTTGATCAGTCGGCAGAAAGAATTGTTGATACCGCAAAAAGAACCGGTGCAAGCGTAAATGGCCCGATACCCCTTCCGACCGAAAAGAGTATTTACACCATTTTGCGTTCGCCGCATGTCAACAAGGATTCCCGCGAACAGTTTGAAATGAGAACGCACAAGAGATTGATCGATATTATTGATCCCACCTCCAAAACAGTGGATGCACTGATGAGACTGGATCTGCCTTCTGGTGTAGATATCGAAATTAAATTATAATTAGAGTCTGGCGTTTTTCTGGAATATGTGGTAAAATAGATATGTTTGTGACACGAAACACCCGGAGGTGTGGAACACTTTTGGGGTAAGTGTTGCTAAACGCATATAATATATTAATTGACTACACTCTCGTGCCCCGTTTTAGACGGTGCACTTCAAAGTGTACAGGAGGTGGCGTCGTGTCTAGAGGAATTCTGGGTAAAAAAGTGGGTATGACCCAAATTTTTGCAGAAGACGGAAAAGTGATTCCGGTGACTGTTGTTCAGGCCGGTCCTTGTTATGTCCTGCAGAAAAAAACTGAAGCTTCAGACGGTTATAACGCAATTCAGGTTGGTTTTGATGAGAAAAGAGAAAATCTTGCAATCAAGCCTGAAAAAGGTCATTTCAGAAAATCCGGTGTCAAATTTATGCGCTTTATTAAGGAGTTCAGGACTGCTGAGGTAGATTCCTTTGAAGTTGGTCAGGAAATCAAAGCGGATATCTTCGCAGCCGGTGACAAAGTTGATGTAGTTGGAACTTCCAAAGGTAAGGGTTTTGCTGGTATGCATAAGCGTCATGGAGCTCGTCGCGGACCCATGGGTCATGGATCAAAGTATCATCATCGTACAGGTTCCATGGGCGCGAAAGGGCCGGCTCGTGTTTTCAAGGGAAGAAATTTACCTGGACGGATGGGTGGAGAAAGAGTTACGGTTCAAAACCTTGAAGTTGTAAGGGTTGATACTGATAAAAACTACATCCTTATTCGGGGATGCGTACCTGGTGCTAAAAAAAGCCTGCTGATACTGAAAGAATCGGTTAAAGCGAAATAATCCGTAAGGAAAGGAGGATAAAGCAATGCCTAAGGTACAGGTTGTAAATATGCAAGGATCTCCGGTTGGAGAAATGGAATTGAATGAAACGATATTTGGAATAGAGCCCAATACCCATGTTATGCATTCCGCTGTTGTAGCTCAGCTGGCAAACGCCAGAGTCGGCACCCATTCTACATTAGGTCGGAGCGAAGTCAGAGGCGGCGGTCGCAAGCCTTGGAAACAAAAAGGAACAGGTCGGGCCAGAGCTGGCACCATCCGTTCACCGCTCTGGAGAGGCGGCGGCATCGTATTCGGGCCAAAACCGAGAGACTATAGTAAAAAGCTTCCTAAGAAAGTGAAGAGACTGGCTTTGTGCTCAGCACTTTCCAGCAAAGTGATTGACAACAGCCTGATCGTAATTGATCAAATCAGCTTTGAGCAGCCAAAAACCAAAGAAATGGTTAAACTTCTGGAAGCTCTGAAAATTGATAAAAAAGCGCTTCTCGTTGTGGAGAACAATGACGATAATAACGTTCTGGTTTCTGCGCGCAACATACAAGGAGTGCTTACCTCAAGAGCAGATGCCTTAAATGTTGTAGATCTTTTAAAATATGATTTTGTGATATTTACCAAGGCGGCTGTGATGAAGACTGAGGAGGTGCTGAGCAATGCGTGATGCTCGTGACGTGCTGATTCGCCCGGTCATTTCTGAAAAATCGGTCGGATTGGTAGAGGAAAATAAATACTCCTTCTGGGTTAGCACTGCGGCTAATAAGATTGAAATCAAATCAGCTGTAGAGAAAATGTTCAAAGTTAAAGTTGATGACGTTCGCACCATGAAGGTTAAAGGAAAAGAAAAACGCCAGGGCCGTTATTCAGGCATGACACCTACCAGGAAGAAAGCTATTGTAACCCTGAAGGCCGGCGACAAAATTGAAGGATTTGCAGGTCTGTAGTTTTAAGGCAAAGGAGGTAGAAAAAAATGCCAATTAGATCGTACAAACCAACATCTCCGGGACGCAGACAGATGACTGTACTGAATTTCGATGAGATTACCAGGAATGAGCCTGAACGTTCCCTTATCGCCCCCTTGCGCAAGAAGGGTGGAAGGAATAATGAAGGACGTCTGACAGTTCGTCATCAAGGCGGCGGCCACAAGAGACGTTATCGTCTGATAGATTTTAAAAGAATTAAAGATGGCGTTCCTGCCAAGGTTGCTAGCATTGAATATGATCCGAACCGTTCTGCTAACATCGCTCTTCTAAACTATGCTGACGGCTTTAAAAGTTACATTATTGCTCCTAATGGACTTAAGGTGGGCCAGGAAATTGTAAGCGGCGAACAAGCTGATATCAAAACCGGCAATACGTTAAAGCTTAAGAATATCCCGGTCGGAACACTGATCCATAATATTGAGATGAAACCCGGCAAAGGCGGCCAGTTAGTCCGGTCAGCCGGCGGATCAGCTCAGCTGATGGCCAAAGAAGGCAGTTATGCAACACTCAGACTCCCGTCGGGAGAAATGAGAATGATCCACATTGAGTGCCGGGCCACGATTGGACAGGTCGGAAACCTGGATTTTGAAAACGTGACGATCGGTAAAGCTGGAAGATCCCGTTGGCTCGGGATTCGTCCGACAGTCCGCGGTTCAGTCATGAACCCGTGTGATCACCCCCATGGCGGTGGTGAAGGACGTAACCCGATTGGACGTAATCCTGTCACTCCTTGGGGTAAACCCGCCCTCGGCGCCAAGACTAGGAAAAAGAAGAACCAAAGCAATAAGTTTATTGTCAAGCGTAGAGATAAGAAGTAAGCGAAAGGAGACCTCATAATGGGCAGATCTCTAAAAAAGGGACCTTATGTCAGCGCTCGTTTGTTAGAACGGGTGGAAGATATGAATAAAAACGGCGAGAAGAGAGTATTGAAGACTTGGTCCAGACGATCCACCATTTTCCCACAGATGATTGGTCATACAATTGCCGTCCATGACGGACGCAAGCATGTACCTGTTTATATTACAGAAGATATGGTTGGGCACAAACTTGGTGAATTTGCATTGACCCGGACTTTCAAAGGACATGCCGGAAGTGAAAAATCGAGCGGCTTACGCTAGTTGAGAGGAGGTAAAGAAAAATGGAAACAAAAGCAGTTGCTAAATTTATCCGTATCTCTCCTCGCAAGGTGCGCCTGGTTGTAGATCTGATTCGCGGCAAGAAAGTTGAAGAAGCGATGGCGATCTTGAAATTTACGCCGAATATATCTGCTGAACCGGTTGGCAAGGTGTTGAAGTCAGCAGTAGCAAACGCGGAACACAACCTGGAAATGAGTCCGGATGATCTGTATGTTACCAAAGTATTTGTTGATCAGGGACCAACCTTAAAGCGTATCATGCCTCGGGCGCAAGGAAGAGCTGACAGGATCCGTAAACGGACCAGTCACATTACCGTTGTCGTCGGGGATAAGAAGGAGGAATAGGCAAAGCATGGGTCAAAAAGTTAACCCCAAAGGTCTTCGTATTGGCATTATCCGTTCGTGGGAAGGCCGCTGGTATGCTGATAAGAACTACAGGGAGCTCCTCCACGAAGACTTAAAAATTCGTAAATTTGTAACCGACAAACTCCAACAAGCTGGAGTTCCTAAAGTTGAAATAGAGCGCGCTGCAAACCGGGTCAAAGTATCTGTTCATGCTGCAAAACCTGGGATTGTAATCGGTCGCGGCGGCGCTGAAGTTGAAAACCTGCGCAAGGCATTGGAAACAATGACCGGCAAACAGGTTGCAGTTAATATTGTTGAAATCAAGAAGCCTGAACTGGATGCCAAGCTGGTGGCTGACAGTGTCGCTCAGCAGCTTGAAAAACGCATTTCCTTCCGGAGAGCGATGAAACAGACTGTAGGCCGTACCATGCGTGCAGGTGCCCAGGGCATCAAGATTTCATGCAGCGGACGTCTGGGTGGAGCTGAAATTGCCCGTACAGAATGGTATAACGAGGGAAAAGTTCCTCTTCATACCCTACGGGCAGACATTGACTATGGATTTTCTGAAGCCAATACAACGTATGGCAAAATTGGCGTAAAAGTATGGATTTACCGTGGAGAAGTTCTTCCGACCAAGAAGTCCGTTCAGGAGGAAGGAGGATTATAAAATGTTAGTACCAACCAGAGTAAAGCATCGTAAACAACATCGTCCGAGTCTTAAAGGAAAGGCTCAGAGAGGTACTAAAGTAGTTTACGGTGAATATGGATTGATGGCGCTCGAGAATGCCTGGGTCACCAACCGGCAGATTGAGGCAGCTCGTATCGCAATGACGCGTTACATTAAACGTGGTGGCAAAGTATGGATCAATATCTTTCCTGATAGGCCGATCACGGCAAAGCCGGCTGAGACTAGAATGGGTAGTGGTAAAGGTACTCCGGAATACTGGATTGCTGTTATCAAACCCAACAGAGTCATGTTCGAACTTGCAGGTATTCCCGAGGAAGTTGCCCGTGAAGCGTTAAGGCTTGCAGCTCATAAACTTCCGATTAAATGCAAGTTTGTCCGCAAAGAGGATCAGGCTGAAGAACAGGTTGGAGGTGGCGCAGATGGCGAAGAATAAGAATTTCCGTGATATGACCGATGAAGAGCTCCTGAAACAGATTGACGGACTCAAAACGGAATTATTCAATTTGCGTTTCCAATTAGCTACCGGACAACTTGATAACCCGATGCGGATCAAAGAGGTCCGTAAAGGGATCGCGAGAGGCAAAACCATTCTCCGTGAGCGCGAGCTCAAACGTGCTTAAGGTAGGAAAGGAGGCAAAAACATTGGAAAGAACAATGCGCAAAACGCAATATGGCAAAGTTGTCAGCGATAAAATGGATAAAACGATTGTTGTTGCAATTGAAACCAGAAAAAAACATCCAATCTATCATAAAACAGTAAAGGTTACCAAAAAATATAAGGCGCATGATGAGAATAACGAGGCTAGATTAGGGGATACCGTCCTGATTATGGAGACCAGACCGTTAAGCAAAGAAAAAAACTGGAGACTGGTCAAAGTTGTTGAAAAAGCGGTTATTCTCTAAGCCGAGGAAATATCAAGCAGCTAAGAAAGGAGGTTCCGCCCAATGATTCAGGCTGAATCAACCCTTAAAGTGGGAGATAATACCGGAGCAAAAAAACTTTTATGTATCCGTGTGTTGGGTGGTTCTAAACGTCGTTACGCAACAATTGGTGATGTCATCGTTGCTGCGGTTAAAGAAGCAACACCAGGCGGCGTTGTCAAAAAAGGTGATGTTGTCAAAGCTGTTGTTGTCCGTACTACCAAAGAAATTAAAAGACCAGACGGTTCATATATCCGATTCTCCGAAAATGCAGCAGTCATTATTAAAGATGACAAAAGTCCGAAAGGCACACGTATTTTTGGACCCGTTGCCCGTGAACTGAGAGAAAAGGATTACATGAAAATCGTTTCGCTGGCACCGGAAGTACTATAGAAAAAACCGGACGGAGGTGAAGTTATAATGTCCGCCGAAAGAACAAAAGTAAACGTCAGAAAAGGCGATATGGTCATGGTAATAACCGGCAAGGATGCCGGAAAAAAAGGCAAGGTTCTTGAGGTTCTTCCCCAGAAGAGCAGAGTCGTAGTCGAGAAGGTCAACATTGTAAAGAAACATCAGAAACCGACCAAAGATATGCCTCAGGGTGGAATTGTCGATAAAGAAGCTCCGATTCACAGCTCCAATGTGATGTTGTTTTGTACAGAATGTAATTCTGTCACCAGGAAAAGTATGAAGATTACTGGAGAAGGTAAAGTGAGAGTCTGCAAGAATTGCGGACACAATTTGCCGGAAGAAAATAAGAAGTAATTCTGGAAGGGAGGTACTCTGGTGGCTCGCTTAAGAGATTATTATAAAAATGAGATAACCCCGGCTCTGCAGAAGAAATTTGATTATAAAAATATTATGCAAACACCGCGTCTGGAAAAAGTGGTTATCAATATAGGCCTGGGAGAAGCCATTCAAAATCCGAAAGCCATTGATTCTGCTGTAGATGATCTCATGACGATTACGGGTCAAAAACCGGTCGTAACACGGGCGAAGAAGTCGATTGCAGCGTTTAAGCTTCGTGCAGGCATGCCAATTGGTGTGAAGGTTACTTTAAGAGGTGACCGGATGTATGAGTTTGTTGACAGGCTGCTGAATGTAGCGCTTCCTCGCGTCAGAGATTTTCAGGGAGTGTCCGCTAAGGCTTTTGACGGCAGAGGCAATTATACCCTCGGTATCAAAGAGCAGTTGATATTCCCGGAAATTAACTTTGACAAAATTGATAAAATTAGAGGAATGGATATCGTCTTTGTGACAACGGCGAACACTGATGAAGAAGCAAAGGAACTGCTTAAAGCATTCAGAATGCCGTTTAAGGACTAGATATAAAGGAGGCTTAAGATATGGCCAAGACGTCAATGATTGTTCGTCACCAACCAAAATATTCTGTACGCGTGCATAACCGCTGCAAGATCTGTGGCCGTCCGCACGCTTACATGAGAAAATTTGGAATATGCAGGATATGCTTCAGAGAACTGGCTTATAAAGGCGAGCTGCCTGGTGTAACCAAGGCTAGTTGGTAAGCATTATTGGAGAAAGGGGGAAATAAAAGTGTCAATAACATCAGATCCTATCGCCGATTTCCTGACACGGATCCGGAATGCCGGGATGGTTTACCACGATAAAGTTGAAATACCTGCTTCAAGCATTAAGAAGGCTCTGGCCGAACTATTGAAACAGGAAGGCTTTATCAAGGATTATGAATATATTGATGACAATAAACAGGGGGTCTTGAGACTATACCTCAAGTACGGCCCTAACCGGGAAAGAGTCATCACCGGCTTGAAACGTATCAGCCGCCCCGGTTTAAGAGTTTATGCGAAGAAAGACCAGATTCCTAAAGTCTTAGGAGGTCTGGGCGTTGCTGTGATATCTACCTCCAAAGGCATCATGCCTGACAGACAGGCACGCAATGAAGGTTTAGGTGGAGAAGTTATCTGCTATATTTGGTAAAGGATGGAGGTGTAGAATATGTCTCGAATTGGTAGAAAAGCAATCACCATTCCAGGTGGGGTGGAAGTTAAACAAGAAGGTCAGGTCGTTACCGTTAAAGGCCCTAAAGGAACGCTTACCAGAGAATTCCGGCCTGAAATCGGTATTCAAGTAGAAGAAAATACAATCAGCGTTACCCGTCCCAACGACGAACCTTTCTACCGTTCGCTTCACGGACTGACCCGCACCCTTCTTGCCAATATGGTGGAAGGCGTATCAAACGGGTTTAGCAAGAATTTGGATCTTGTCGGAGTAGGATATCGTGCTGCTCTTTCAGGTAAAAAACTTGTGCTTACTGTCGGCAAATCTCATCCCGTAGAAATGGAACCCTATGAAGGGATCGAAGTCGAAGTTCCCGCACCGAACAAGGTGATCATTAAAGGAATCGATAAGGAACAAGTCGGTAATTTTGCTGCAGATGTTCGTAAGCAACGTGAACCGGAACCGTATAAAGGTAAAGGGATTAAATACGAAAAAGAAGTCATCCGCCGCAAGGAAGGTAAAACCGGCGGTAAGAAATAAGGTAAGGGCAAAATCTCTTGCCGCGTAGAAAGGATGAAAAAGCTTGATTAAAAAGAGTGACCGCAGACAAATTCTGAAACAGAAGCATAAAAGTGTCCGTAAAAGAATCCAGGGCACAGTCGAAAGACCACGTATGGCGGTATTTAGAAGCTTAAATCATATTTATGCCCAGGTTGTTAACGATGACCTTGGAATTACCCTGGCCGCAGCTTCTTCTCTTGATGCTGAGTTTAAAGCAGCAGAGTTGTCCGGAGGAAACATCGAGGGAGCCAAAAAAGTTGGCGAACTCATTGCGAAAAAAGCACTGGATAAAGGAATTACCCAAGTGGTCTATGACCGCGGCGGTAGCCTATATCACGGCAGAGTTGCAGCTCTGGCCGAAGCCGCCAGAGAAGCAGGACTTGACTTCTAATCTTTAGAAAAGGAGGGAAAATCATTGTCAAATATCGATCCTAGTAAACTGGAGCTCACCGAGAAAATTGTACACATTGCCCGTGTTGCTAAAGTTGTCAAAGGCGGAAGACGTTTCAGCTTCAGTGCCCTGGTTGTCGTCGGCGACGGCAATGGTATTGTCGGCGCAGGACTCGGAAAAGCAACCGAAGTTCCGGAGGCTATTCGTAAAGGCGTAGAAGATGCTAAGAAGAATCTGATTGTTGTACCTTTAAAAGGAACAACGATCCCGCATCCGATTCTCGGCCAATTTGGTGCCGGTGAGGTTCTGCTGAAACCCGCTGCCAAAGGTACCGGAGTTATTGCCGGTGGTCCGGTGCGTGCTGTTCTTGAAGTAGCAGGGGTTAAAGATATACTTACAAAATCGCTGGGATCTTCCAATGCTCATAACGTTGTCAATGCAACGATGGCCGGCCTCAAGGCGCTGAAGCGTGATATTGACGTTGCCAAAGCCCGCGGCAAGGCAGTGGAAGAAATCATTTAACGACATGATGGCCTGATGTCGCGACGGCCATGGTGGAATGGAGCGACAAAGGCCTTGGAACGATAAACCGATATAATGTATCGCAGCACCAAGTAAGGAGGTGTCCATATTGAAACTCCATGAACTCAAACCTGCAGAAGGTTCGACCAAATCACGTAAACGTGTTGGAAGAGGCAATGGCTCGGGACTTGGGAACACGGCCGGCCGTGGCAGCAAGGGTCAGAAAGCCCGTTCTGGCGGTGGTGTCCGTCCAGGATTTGAAGGTGGCCAGATGCCCATTACCCGCAGACTCCCGAAACGCGGTTTTACAAATAATTTTGGTAAAGAATATGAGGTCATTAATGTATCCGATCTTGAAGAAAGATTTGAAAATGGTGAAGAAGTTACCATTGAAGCTTTATTTGAGACTGGACTCATCAATAAAGTCAAGGATGGTGTCAAAGTACTCGGAGACGGGGAATTGACCAAATCATTAACCGTAAAAGTTCATAAGGTAAGCAAAACAGCAGCAGAGAAAATTACTGCTGCCGGTGGAAAAGTAGAGGTGGAATAAATTGATACTTGAAACCCTGAAAGATGCCTGGAAAGTTTCAAGCATTAGAAAGAAAATAGGGTTCACCTTGCTTATGCTTCTGGTCTTTAGGATTGGGTCTCACATCCCAATTCCGTTTATGGATCGTGAAGTGCTTCAAAACATGATGGGCAGTGGAGGATTGTTTGATTTCTTCAACACATTCTCTGGTGGCTCCCTGAAACGCTTCTCTGTATTCTCGTTAAGTATCATGCCCTATATCACTGCTTCGATCATCATTCAACTCTTAACGGTCGTCATTCCTTATCTGGAAAGACTATCAAAAGAGGGCGATCAGGGCAGGAAAAAGATTGTTCAGTATACCCGCTATGGTACTGTTGTACTTGGTTTCATCAATGGTTTTGGACTAACCATCGGCTTAAGAGGCGCGCTTATGATTCCTCAGGAGTCGCTTAGGATTCCAATTTACATTATGATTGCAGTCGTACTGACCGCAGGTACAGCTTTTCTGATGTGGCTGGGCGAACAGATCACTGAAAATGGCATTGGCAATGGTATCTCACTCATTATCTTTGCCGGTATTGTAGCTGGGATTCCGGATGCAATCAAGTACTTGGTTGGGCTGCTGAAGGTTGGCGAAATTGGCTGGATATCAATCGTAGGCTTAGTGGTTATTGCAGCGCTGATTATTGCCGCTGTTGTATTTATCCAGGAAGGCCAAAGAAGAATTCCGGTTCAATACGCCAAAAGAGTTGTCGGCCGCAAGCAATACGGCGGACAGAGCTCTCATATTCCGTTAAAAGTTAATCAGGCTGGTGTTATTCCGATTATCTTTGGTATTTCCTTAATGGCCTTTCCGGCAACCATTGCGACCTGGCTCCCACAGGACTCAGCCTTTGCTCTGTTTGCTCAGAAATGGCTGCAGATGAACGGCTCAGCCTATTCAATACCGTACTTGATCATGTATGCATTGCTCATCATTTTCTTTACCTATTTCTATACAGGAATTACCTTTAATCCTGTAGATGTCGCGGATAATCTTAAAAAGTACGGTGGCTTTATTCCCGGAATTCGTCCGGGCCGTCCAACCTCAGATTATCTGTTTAAAATCCTGAGCAGAGTGACTTTGGCAGGTGGGATATTCCTGGCACTGATTGCTGTTCTCCCCAGTCTGATCATGGGGTTCACCGGAATAGATAACATTTATTTAGGTGGAACATCCCTGCTGATTGTGGTCAGCGTTGCTCTTGATACGATGAAACAGATGGAGAATCAACTGATGCAACGTCACTATCAGGGATTTTTAAAGTAGGAGGCGATCGAGATGAGAATGATACTCATGGGTCCTCCTGGAGCAGGAAAAGGAACACAAGCTGATTTGCTCATTGAGCATTATCATATACCTCACATTTCAACTGGGGACATGTTCAGAGCCGCAATCAAGGAACAGACTGCCCTGGGACTGAAGGCCAAAGAATATATGGATGCTGGAACCCTCGTCCCCGACGAAGTCACGATTGGGATTGTAGCTGACAGATTGACTCAGGCTGACTGTCAAAATGGTTTCCTTCTGGACGGGTTTCCCCGTACGGCTGCCCAGGCGGATGCTTTGGCGAAAATCTTAAGCGACATGAAAATTACTCTGGACGGAGTCATCAACATTGAACTGGGCGAAGCAGATCTCTTGGAACGGCTCACCGGAAGAAGAGTCTGCAAACAGTGCGGAGCAACCTTCCATACTGTCTTTAACGCTTCTAAAGAAAAGGATGTTTGTGACAAGTGCGGCGGTGCACTCTACCAGAGAAGCGATGACACACTAGAAACAGCACAAAACCGGCTGAAGGTGTATAACGCACAGACTGAACCCCTGATTGCATATTATAACAACCAAGGTTTGCTCAAGAGAATTCAGGGAGATAAGGATATTAAGCAGGTTTTCAGCGATGTTCTCAGTGTGTTGGAGTAAGAAACCATGATTGAATTGAAGAGTAAGGAACAGCTTGCCCGCATGCGGAAAGCTGGCCGGATCGTGGCAGAAACTCTGGAACTGATGCGGAAAATGGTTGCCCCGGGAGTAACTACGGAACAACTGGACAGAGCAGCGGAAGATTACATTGGCAAATGCAATGCAATTCCTGCCTTCAAAGGGTATAACGGCTTCCCCGCAACACTGTGTACTTCGATTAATGAAGAAGTGGTGCATGGGATCCCGGGTTTAAGGGCCCTGAAAAGTGGAGATATTATCAGTATTGATTGCGGGGCAATCATTGACGGATACGTTGGTGATTCTGCGATTACACTGCCGGTAGGAGAAATCAGTAGGGAACTTCAAAATCTGCTGGCAGTGACTGAAGAATCTCTCAGGTGTGGGATTGACCAGGCGCTGAAAGGCAACCGGCTGTTTGATATATCTTACGCTGTTCAGACGTATGTAGAAGAGAATACAATGTCGGTCGTTCGGGACTATGTAGGTCACGGAATCGGCAGAAAAATGCATGAAGAACCTCAAGTACCCAATTTTGGCAAACCCGGCAGGGGGCCGAGACTCGAGGTAGGAATGGTCCTGGCGATAGAACCCATGGTTAACTTAGGAGGCTATCAGGTTGAGACTCTTGAGAACCAATGGACTGTTGTAACAAAAGATCGCCGAGCATCGGCACATTTTGAACACACAGTGGCCATCACTGAAAATGGCCCGGAAATACTAACTCGAATTGAAGGCTGAAGACCGGTATAAAATGTCAAAGGAGGGATAGGCGCAATGTCAAAAGAAGATGTGATTGAGGTTGAAGGTAAAGTACTGGAACCACTGCCGAACGCAATGTTTACGGTAGAACTGAACAACGGTCATAAGGTGCTGGCGCATGTCTCCGGCAAGATACGGATGCATTTTATTAGAATTTTGCCTGGAGACCGGGTCACGGTGGAGCTTTCTCCCTATGACTTGACCAGAGGACGAATTGTTTACAGATTTAAGTAAGGGCGAGGGAGGGATCACAGGTGAAAGTAAGACCTTCTGTGAAACCGATTTGTGAAAAGTGTAAAATTATTAAACGGCACGGAAAAGTCATGGTTATTTGCGAAAATCCAAAGCATAAACAACGCCAAGGCTAACTTGATGTTCGAGGTTCGAAGTTCGAGGCACGATGTTAGGGTATATGATCGCGGCATCTTGTTTTCAAACAACGAACATCGAACATAGAACGGCAACGGGTGTATACCGTTGCGAGGCCGTTATCAAAAGATTAAGAACGAGAAAAACAACAATAGGCACTGATTATTCGGACTTCGAGCATCGAACTTCGAACATCGATTAAAACGGGGGTGTGAAATTTAGATGGCACGTATCGCAGGGGTGGATATACCTCGGGACAAACGTGTTGAGGTTGCTCTTACCTACATTTATGGTATCGGCATTTCTCAATCCAAAAAAATCCTGACAAAAACACAGATTAACCCTGATACCAGGGTCAAAGATCTTACAGACGACGAAATCGCCAAGATCAGAGAAACCATTGATAAAGAATTTAAGGTCGAAGGCGATCTGCGTAGGGAAGTGTCCCTTAACATTAAAAGACTGATGGAAATCGGCAGTTATCGTGGCCTTCGCCATCGTCGTGGACTGCCTGTGCGCGGACAGCGGACCAAAACCAATGCCCGTACAAGAAAAGGCCCCGCAAGAGCAATTGGCGGTAAGAAGAAAAAGTAAAGGAGGGCATTGAAACATGGCTCGTAAAGTAGTTCGTACCAGAAAAAGAGAACGTAAGAATATTGAAAGCGGCATAGCACATATCAAGTCGACTTTTAATAATACGATTGTCACGATTACCGACACGACCGGAAATGCACTTTCCTGGTCAAGCTCGGGTTCTTTAGGTTTCAAAGGTTCGCGTAAAAGCACGCCTTTTGCTGCGCAAATGGCTGCAGAGACAGCTGCCAAAGCAGCAATGGAGCATGGGCTTAAAATTGTTGAATGTTTTGTGAAAGGTCCAGGATCAGGCCGTGAAGCCGCAATCAGAGCATTGCAGGCAGCAGGTCTGGAAGTGAACCTTATTCGGGACGTAACTCCGGTACCGCATAACGGATGTCGGCCGCCCAAACGCAGAAGAGTATAGGGGGTGTAAAACATGGCTAAATATACAGAATCAGTATGTCGTCTGTGCCGGCGCGAGGGTCAGAAGTTATTCCTGAAAGGGGATCGCTGCTATACCAATAAATGTGCTGTGGACCGTCGGACGTATGCTCCGGGAATGCACGGACAGAGCAGAGGCAAGAAACCGACTGAGTATGGCATTCAGCTCAGAGAAAAGCAGAAAGTTCGGAGAATCTATGGCGTTCTGGAAAAGCAATTCCGTGGCTATTTTGATAAAGCTGCACGTCAAAAAGGTATGACCGGGGAAAACCTTCTCCGTTTATTAGAACGCCGTTTGGACAATGTAGTTTACAGACTGGGCTTTGCTTCATCCAGACCCGAAGCACGCCAGCTTGTAACGCATGGACATATTACAATCAACGGCAAACGCGTCGATATTGCATCTTATCTCGTCAGCGCTGGCGAAGCAATTTCGATTAAAGAAAGCAGCAGAGACAACAACAGAATGAAGGAAATGGCCGAATCCCTGAAGGATCGTGCTGTTCCTGCATGGTTAAGCCTGGATATCAATACTATCACCGGGACCGTCATCAACATGCCGACCCGTGAAGATATTCAGATTCCGATTGAAGAACATCTTATCGTAGAGAAATATTCTCGTTAAACTTTTCCGGGAAAGAAGGGGTGCATTCCGATGCTTGAAATCGAGAAGCCCAATATTGAATGTGTTGAGAGATCTGAAGATAATACCTATGCCAAATTTGTTATTGAACCCTTGGAGAGAGGCTATGGCATTACCTTAGGGAATTCCCTGCGTCGTATCCTGCTTTCTTCTCTACCCGGGTCCGCGGTAACTTCAGTCAAAATAGAAGGCGTATTACACGAATTCTCAACTATTCCAGGAGTCTTGGAAGACGTAACAGAGATCATCCTCAATATTAAATCCCTCGCTCTCAAAGGCCATACAGATGAACCGCGCGTTCTGCGTTTGGAATGTGAAGGGGAAAGGGTTGTTACCGCAAGAGACATTATCACCGGTCCCGATATTGAGATTCTCAATCCAGATTTAAAGATCGCCACGTTGGATAAAGACGGACGTCTTTTCATGGAAATGAACGTCGAACGTTCCCGCGGCTATGTCTCGGCTGAGAAGAATAAAAAGGCAGATCAGGTAATCGGCGTTATTCCTGTCGATTCTATCTTTACCCCAATCTATAAAGTCAACTATGCTGTAGAAGATACTCGGGTCGGTATGATGACTGACTTTGACAGGCTTACCTTGGAAGTGTGGTCTAACGGCAGTATTACCCCAAAAGAGGCAACGAGTCTCGCAGCCAAGATTTTGAGCGAACATTTGAGGCTCTTTATCGGACTGAATGATAATCTGGGTAATGTTGAAATCATGGTGGAAAAAGAAGAAGAAGCCAAAGATAAGATTCTGGAGATGACCATTGAAGAACTGGATCTTTCCGTAAGATCTTATAACTGCCTAAAACGCGCCGGTATAAACAGTGTTGAAGAACTGACCCAAAGAACAGAAGAAGATATGATCAAAGTACGCAATCTTGGACGCAAATCTCTGGAAGAAGTCGAACACAAGCTCAGAGAACTTGGGCTGGGATTCCGTACTCCGGAAGATTAAACCTAAAGGGGGGATCACAGTTGGCATACCGTAAGCTTGGAGTTAACATGAGCCAAAGAAAGGCAATGTTAAGAAATATTGTAACTTCCTTGCTGAAGCACGGAAAGATCAAGACGACAGAAGCAAGAGCAAAAGAGCTGAATTCACTGGCAGAAAAAATGATTACCTTAGGCAAAAGGGGTGACCTAGCTGCCAGACGTCAAGCAATGCAATTTCTGTTGGATGAGACGGTAGTAAAAGAGCTGTTTGAAACGATAGCTCCTAAATACGCCGATAGGCAGGGTGGCTACACCAGAATCATGAAAAACGGATACCGTCGTGGAGATGCTGCCGAAATGGTTTTAGTTGAGCTAGTGGACTAAGATGAAGGTCAGGTTACTCCAGCAAGGTAACCTGGCCCGATGCCGCTTCAACTAAAGTCAAACATTAAATCAAAGTTTCGTATTGCTGGAGAGAAAAATGCGCAACATCCTTCTGCGATTAGCCTATGATGGTACAAACTACCACGGATTCCAGCGCCAGCCAGAGGAACATGGACAAACCATCCAGGGGGAACTGGAAAAGGTCTGGAAGAAGCTTTTTGCCGAAGAAATCAGAATCACAACGGCGGGCAGGACGGATACAGGCGTACACGCTGTCGGCCAAGTGGTTAATTTCTGTTCAGAAGCGCGTATTCCGCAGGAGAAGATTCCTAAGGCCATAAACAGTATTCTGCCGTATGATATCAGAATTCTTGAGGCCAGGAATATGCCTGAAGATTTTAGTGCCAGGAGAAGCGCCAAGTGGAAGAGATATGATTACAGAATTGACAACGGACGAATTCCTGACGTTTTCAGAAGACTGTACGCTCTCCATGAGCCGGTGCAGCTGAATGTCGACGCCATGCAAATGGCAGCTTCCCAACTTGAAGGGAAACATGACTTCAGCGCATTTGCCGCTGCCGGGTCTTCGGCTAAAAGTTTTGTCCGGACACTGTACCGCTGCAAAGTATGTTGGCTGGATGAACAAATCGTAGTTACCTGTATTGGTAATGGGTTTCTTTATAACATGGTAAGAATCATTGCCGGTACCTTATTGGATGTAGGTAAAGGCAGAATACTTCCGGAAGAGATTTCAGATGTAATTATGTCCAGGGATCGGACCAAAGCAGGTGAGACTGCTCCGGCCAGAGGACTGACCCTAACCTATGTCAACTATGACGGATCCAGTCCCGGTGAAATCTTTCCGGAAATTTGAGAAACAGGAAACCATAGGTTGACGAAAGACGTTATTTTAGTTAAAATTTTTAAGTAGTCTTTTACCGAAACGTGAATGAGCCCTTCACGTCAGGTGATGATATAACGAAATCGTACATGAAAACATGATGCACGCGATTAAAAATGGAGGGAACCAACATGACCACCACGCAATTTGCGAAAGCCCATGAGGTGGACCGTAAATGGTTAGTCATTGACGCAGCCGGTGTCTCTTTGGGAAGAGTGGCAGCTGAAGCCGCCCGCTTGCTCAGGGGAAAACATAAGCCGATATTTACCCCGAACGTTGACACAGGTGACTTTGTCATTATCGTCAATGCAGATAAAACATTGATTACCGGCAATAAACTAGATAATAAAATGTATCGCTGGCACACCGGTTATCCAGGCGGACTGAAAGAAATGACCTACCGGGTGCTGATGAGCAAAGCCCCCGAAAAAGCTATGGAACATGCTGTAAAAGGAATGCTTCCTCACAACAAACTTGGTGCACAGATGTATAAGAAACTTAAAGTATACTCGGGACCGGAACATCCGCATCAGGCTCAAAAAGCAGAAGTATGGAATATGAAATAGTTGGAAGGAGGTAAAAGCATGTCAGCACAGCTTCAGTATCAAGGTACAGGCAGAAGGAAAAATGCAGTTGCCCGGGTCAGACTTCTGGCCGGTAACGGAAAATATACGATTAACGACAGAGACCTAAGTGAATACTTCGGTAAAAAAACCTTAGAGATGATTGTTCAGCAGCCCTTAGAAATAACTGAAACTTTAGGGAAATACGATTTAATTGCCAGAGTTCACGGCGGCGGTACAACCGGCCAGGCCGGTGCCCTCAGAATGGGTATTGCCAGAGCTTTGCTTAAAGCAGATGAAAGTCTTCGTCCGGCTTTAAAACGCGCAGGTTTCCTTACCCGTGACCCACGTATGAAAGAGCGCCGTAAATACGGACTCAAAAAGGCTCGCAAAGCGCCTCAATTCTCGAAACGTTAATTCAATAAATATAATAATCCCTCAACACACGTATGGTTGGGGGATTTTTTATTATGATAAAGACCATACTTTCTAATCATTCCCTCCTGAATAATTGCCTGCCCTTCACCATAGATATAGGTGAGAGGGGGAGAACCATGGCCAAACAAATAAATTATTCACGGATCAGCGGATTGATGCACAGACAAATAATCCCGGGACCAAAGATTATACTGGCATCAAGCATTATTGTTCTTCTGGCCGTAACCGGTATTTTTTTCAGCCAGAAAACAGCATTACATACTGCTAAGGATGTTCCGGGCTGGAGTTGGATACTCGGGGGGGTAACCATAACGATCGATGCCGGTCATGGCGGGGTTGACCCTGGGGCTGTTGGCGTCAATAGAACCCTGGAGAAGGATGTGAACCTGCAGGTTTCTAAAAGGCTGCAGGTACTGTTCATCCAGGCCGGAAGCAAAGTTGTGATGCTAAGGGAGCAGGACCGGGATTTTGGGACTTCTTTAAGCTTGCTTCAACGCAAAAGAGAGGACTTGGCCTACCGGATCCAAACCGCTATGGAATCCCAGGCTAAAATATATCTGAGTATTCATGCCAATAGTTTTTCCGATCAAAGACAGCATGGCCCGCAAGTGTTTTACCATCCGGAATCCGAGGGAGGAAAACTGCTGGCTGAAAGTATCCAGCAAAGTTTGAATAAAGTCGGAACAAAAAAACGGGAAGCAAAGGCAAACCAAAGCTATTTTATCCTCAAGAATACGAATATGGTGGCCGTGACGATTGAAGTCGGTTTCCTGTCCAATCCGGAAGAAGAAAAAAAATTAAACCAAAGTGCTTATCAGCAACAGCTGGCCATGGCTATTTTCGAAGGAGTGGGCAATTATCTGGCCAAGGAACAGCCGGTGGCGGCAGACGATTAATTTATAAAAAAAATTAATTATAAAAGGTCACAAAAGGAAATTCACCGTGCTGGCAATAAATAAAGGAAGATGCACAATTAATCCCGAATATATCAGATAATCAGCCGTAGAAGCTGTAACGGACCTGAGCTTTTTAGGCTGGTGCTTGGCACTATTTTAAATCTATTTAAAAGGTTAAAAACCGAAATAAGAGTTGTTCCTTCTGCCCAGAAGCATTGTTTATAAATTGTTTAGATTCTGTTTACAGATATTCAAGATATTGGGAGTAAAATAAGATCAGGAAGCTTTCCAATATTTGAAAAGGAGTAAGTGAAGATGAGAATATCTAAAAAAGCGGCGTTGCCGGTAGTCTTTACTGTCGGGATTCTGTTGTTTGCATCAACTGCACTGGCGGACATTGTTAGCAAGAGCGGCTATGATACGCTTAAGGATGGCTTGAAGCAAAGCGCCGCGAGCTGTTCAGAGAAATTTAACAACTTTACCCTGGATTATTCATTTGTCATAAAGTATAACGGTGAAATCATCAGTTCCCAGAACGATGTCAAAAAATTTGACCGGCTGAATGGTGCGACTGAAGACAGCTCCCGTAGTCTGAGTCCGGACGGAAAGGTTTCCAATTCTTATTACTATACGGATAAGAACACCTGGATCAATGGCACGGATATCGGCACCGGCAATGAAGCCTATTACTATACCGAATATACCCAGGAACGGGAAATGGATGTATTTGACAATCCTTTTAAACAGGATGAAGCGGAAGATGTTGAGAAGATTGTGGATGCGGTTGTCGGCAGTTTGAAGGACCATGTGGTTGTTCAGGAGAATGCCGATGGCAGCAAAGCGCTTTCGGGTTCCCTGTCTGAAGTACAGATTCCGGCTTTGGTCAACGCGGTGGCTTCCCTTCAGGTCAAACAGGCTTTTTCGGGACAAAACAGCTATAGTGCCAGAATCCCTGTACTAACGCAGGATATCTATGTGAAACAAATTGAAGGGTCGGCCACAGTTAATTCGGACGGTCTCTTGGATTACATTCTGGCAACAGTGATATTATCCGGAAAGGACGCACAGGAACAGGTCCATGAAATTACGATGGAAACGCTTGTTAAATTGACGGATATTAATGAAACGGTTGTTCAGAAGCCGGACCTTAGCGGCAAAAAAGTTCAGAGAACAACAGAAAGAAACAGTGCCGGACCTCAGATCTCCAATCCTGAAAAATTTATCGGGACATTTAAAAACGATATTATCATTGAGCAAGACGGGAAATTTGTCAAGATTGGCGAACGCATTCTGCAAATCGCCCATGTTGAGAGCGCAAATATTGCCGGAAAATATTCCGAGGAATACAGAGAAGGCTTTGAGACGTATGCTCAGAATGCCCTGACCTTTACGTTTGACGCCACAACTTCCAATCAGGCAAAATCGGATGCCATGTTTGAATTCAGAGATAATGATGGATTGAACCGGTCCGGAAGTATCTACCTGGATGAAGCAAATGCCAAGGTGTATTTCAACCTGAACATGTCCAATGGGCCTTACGATTCCGTCTTCTCGCCTGTTCTGGAATGAACGAATAACCAATGGCAATAACTTTAAAATTGGAGCTGCCGGGATCCCCCGGCAGGCTCCTTGCATGCGCAATGGGGGCAATTAAATGGAAAAAGTAATTGAAATATGCAGCTTGACCAAACTGTATAAAAATGGCCGGGGTATTGACGATATCAATCTGGAAATTGATCAGGGAGATATTTTTGGTTTTCTTGGGCCAAACGGTGCAGGAAAAACAACGGCAATGAAGGTCATGACCGGCTTAATCCGGTCGGACCGCGGTGATGTCAAGATTTTCGGGCATAGTATTACCGAATCGTATGAGAAGGCCATGGCGGAAGTTGGCTGTATTATTGAAATTGCTGACTCTTATCCGTTCTTGACCGCTTATGAGAACTTAAGGCAGCGTGCCCGGTATTATTCGGGAGTCGATGACCACAGAATTGATGAAGTTCTGGAGCTTACCGGTATGATCAAATACAAACAGGAAAAACCCAGGAAGTTTTCCCTGGGCATGAAGCAACGTTTGGGTTTAGCTGCTGCTATTCTGGCCAGGCCTAAAGTTTTGATTCTGGATGAGCCGTTGAACGGACTCGATGTCGAGGGGATGATCGATGTCCGTAATCTCATTAAGCAGATGGCTGAACAGGAAGGAACGACCTTTTTTATTTCAAGCCATTTGATCCATGATGTTGAACTTACCTGCACCAGGATTGGAGTCATCGTCAACGGAAAGATGCTCAATGTGGACAGCACGGAAAAGATTCTGCAGAATTACGCCACGTTGGAAAATTACTTTGTCAGTGAGGTGGAACGCAATGGCCGCGTATAAAGCTGCTTTGATCAATGAAATTGAAAAGCTGTACAAAAAGAAGAAAGCTCTGGTTGCGCTGATTATCTCACTGGTTGTGATTGTGCTGGGGCAGCTGGCTGTCGTTGGTGTCAGAAGCGGCTTTGGCGTAAGAGGCGCCGGCAGCGTGGAATTTCCCGTACTGGTTCTATCGGTCGTCGTCAATACAATTTTGCCACTGTTTACAGCGCTCGTCGCCATTGATTGTTTTTCCGGGGAATTTTCCCATAACTTGATGCGTGTTACGCTGACCAGGCCGGTCAGCAGGTTGAAAGTATTTATGGCTAAAGTCACGGCCATTGCGGTTTTTATTCTAGCCAACCTACTGATCCTAATGGTCTTCTCAATGCTGGCCGGTTTTCTGTTTAATGCCAATTCCGCTACTTTTGCCGCTGTAGAGCGAACGATGCTTGCTTATGTGATCAGTCTGTTTCCACTGTTTACATTGGCTTTGGGGATTGTGCTTCTGACCAATATATTTAAAAGTGGCACATCGGTATTTTTTATTGCGGTTATTGCTTTTCTGGCCATCAAGGCTTTTGGCATTTTCTTTTCCCAGTACACAAGCCTGCTGATTACTACGCAGCTTGACTGGTATAATTTGTGGCTGGCTAATTCTTTTCCGCTGGCGAAGATTGGCAGGGATTTTTGTCTGATGCTCGGCTACGCGCTGATGTTTTTTACAGCAGGGTTTTATTTATTTGATAAAAAAGAGTTCTAAATCGCAGAATTTGCTTTGCTTAAAGACGATACTAAATGACTTGAATAGGATGAGGACCTGCAATGAATCTTAAGAAACGCTTAATCGCAGCAAATGCAGCTACCGTGGCAATTCCGGTACTGATTACAGCACTGGTCGCCATGGCTTATCTGTTTATATACAGCAAACTATATGGCAATATATATTCCTGGGAAAGCTACCAGCGGGCCTCTCAGGTTGAGGCAGTACTGATGGATACAGAAAGACTGATCCAGCAGGAGAGCCCCGACGCGATTGCCGATGAAAAGTTCCAGCGGCTGTTGCGCCAGAAAATAGCTGAAATCGGAGGCGAACTGATCATCCTGAAGGATGATAGCATGATCTATACCTCGCTGGATGCACCGGGAATTGGCAAAATTGAGCTGGCTAAGGCCTTGGAAGCAGGACAAAACAAGCCTGGCAAGGAAAGCATTGTGATCAGTGGTCAGTCCTTTACGGTTCAGATTATTGCGCAGGATCCCACAGATACTGCTGGGGGAACCGTGCTGTTGCTCGTTCCACCGGATCAAGCAGCTAACGGCCTGATTCAGTTTCTCATTGTGATCGGCCTGACGTTCCTTTGCTCTTTCATTGTTACGAACATCCTGATCTCCTATCAGTTTTCGCGGGCGGTTTTGCAGCCACTGAATCATCTACAACATGCTGCAGATGAGATCCGGACCGGCAACCTAGACTGCCAGATTGCCGAAGAAGGTGACCAGGAGATTGAAGCATTGTGCCGGGACCTTGAGCTTATGCGCCTTAAGCTCAAGGAATCGATCCATACCCAGCTGAAATACGAAGACAACAGAAAAATGCTGATATCCAGCATATCCCATGATTTAAAGACTCCCGTTACTTCGATTAAGGGTTATGTTGAAGGCATTTTGGACGGCGTCGCAAATACCCCGGAAAAAACGGAGAAATACTTGAAAACCATCTATGTAAAGGCTGAGCAGGTTGATAAGATGATTGATGATTTGCTGCTCTACGCCAAACTTGATCTAAACCAGATTCCGTTTAATTTTGAAAGGACCGATGTTCAGGAATTCATTAGAAGCTGCTTACTGGAAAGTGAACCTGAACTCGAAAATAATAGAATACACACGGAAATGTTCAGTGACCTGACCCAAAAGCGCTGCGTTTTTCTTGATCGGGAACGAATGAAAAGAATTGTAATGAACATTCTGGACAACTCCCGCAAGTATATGGACAAAGATGAGGCGGTAATAAGGGTTCTGCTCAGGGAGACGCCTTCCAGTATTATTATGGAGTTTCAGGACAATGGGTGTGGAGTCAGTGAAAAGGATCTGCCGTATATTTTTGACCGGTTTTACCGTTCCGATCAGGCCAGAACAGGGATTGAGGGAAGCGGCCTCGGACTTGCGATTGCCAAACAGATCGTCGAGGGGCATCAGGGTATTATCTGGGCAACGTCCCACGGCAAGGAAGGAATGAGTATTTTGATTTCACTGGCCTATCTTAAAGACGAGTACCATGTCAACTCTAAATCTACATGAAGAAAACCATCCAAAAACGAGGACTGTTATGAAAAAGATTCTGATTATTGAAGACGATCTGAATATTGCGGAACTGCAACAAGATTACCTAGAAGTGGAAGGTTTTGCAGCCGATATTTGTGCGGATGGTTCTGCCGGTCTGAAGCAGTTCCAGGAAAACGGCTATGATCTCCTAATCCTTGATATCATGCTTCCGGGTCTGGATGGTTTGGAGATTCTGCGCAGTCTAAGAGATGAAAAAGAGGTTCCTGTGATTCTGGTATCCGCTAAAAAAGAGGAAATCGACAAAATCAAAGGCTTTAATCTCGGAGCGGATGACTATATCACGAAACCCTTCAGCCCGGGTGAACTCGTCGCCAGGGTCAAAGCGCATCTGCAGAATTATGAAAAACTGAAGAAGAAATTTAGCGAAAAGCAGATAAGGCACAACACTGTAGTGATCCGTGGACTCAGGATCGAGAAAGAAGCCCGCAGAGTTTATATCCATGACAAAGAAGCCAATCTGGCCCAGAAAGAATTTGAGCTGCTTTTATATCTGGCAGGGCATCCCAACCGGGTATTCGGCAGAGACGAATTATTTGAAAAGGTCTGGGGACTTGAGGCGCTCGGTGATTCTGCTACGGTCACGGTTCATATCGCCCGGCTGCGTGATAAAATAGAAAGCGACCCTTCCAACCCGCAGTATATCGAAACGGTCTGGGGAGCAGGCTACCGGTTCAGGGTTTAATAAGAACATCAGAAATGAATCCATTACGCAGCAAAGGAAGAAGATCGTGTTGTAAGGTCTCATGAAAAATACTTTTCGCATAACGGAGAGTATTTTTTTTTGGAAAAAGACGGAATGTATAGTAAGATAAACTGAGAGAATAGATAGAAAAATTGATCAGAATAATTTAAAAGAAGTATCGGAGAAAAGTAAAAATTTAAGGGCTTAGGTATTGAATAATTATTCACATAAGTGTATAATTATTAAAATAAATTATTAAATAAACTAAACGCTGCATTACCGTTACAGGAGGGATATGGATGATTAAAGTTGGAATTCTTGGAGCAACCGGCTATACAGGGCAGGAATTGCTTCGTTTATTAAATAACCATCCGGAGGTCACGCTGGCGTATTTAGGCTCTTCTACATCTGCGGGAAAGCGTATTTCAGATATTTGCCCTCACCTTCAGGAAAGTCTGGAAAACGTGCTGGAGGCAGAGGAGATACCTGATGTCAACGTGATGTTTATGGCACTGCCGCATGGTATAGCAGCGGCCAGAGCCAGGGAATTGATGGAACGCGGCATAAAAATTGTGGATCTTGGAGCCGACTTCAGACTTAAAGACGCCCAGGAGTATGAAAATTGGTATAAGGTTAAGCATGCTGATCCAGCTTTGCTGCCAGAGGCTGTCTACGGACTGCCAGAACTATACAGAAATGAAATTGCAGGGAAAGCCCTTGTGGCGAATCCGGGCTGTTATCCCACAGCATCCCAGCTAGCGCTGGTGCCGCTACTCCGAGCAAGACTACTTGATCCAACCGGCATCATCATCGATGCCAAGTCGGGTGTCTCAGGAGCAGGCCGCGGGATTGTCCAGAACCTTCATTATTCCGAAGTAAATGAGAATTTTAAAGCTTACGGTGTTGGTGTGCATCGCCACACACCGGAGATCGAGCAGCAGCTAAGCGGGGCAGCGGATGCGAAAGTCGTGATTAGTTTTACCCCGCATCTCGTGCCAATGACCCGAGGCATACTGGTTACCGTTTATGCAACTGTCAAGAGTGGAATAACGGAGCAGGAACTGCGGGATTGCTGGCAGCAAGCTTACGAGAAGGAACCGTTTATTCATGTGCTGCCGGAGAAAGAGTGGCCCCAGACGAAATATACGTATGGGAGCAACCACGCATTCCTTCAGCTAAGATATGACCAGCGGACCGGCAGGGTCGTCCTGGTTTCCGTGATTGACAATTTGGTCAAAGGAGCATCCGGCCAGGCCATCCAGAATATGAACATCCTGTTTGAGCTGCCGGAAACGACGGGCCTTCAAACCACTGCGCTCTGGCCATAGGAGATAAATGGACGTTTCATTTGTCCCCAAACATCTAGAGACAGAAAAGATCGAAGGAGGAATAAAAATGACGGATAAATTATATCCTTGGCAAGAAATAAATGGCGGGATTTCCGCACCGCTCGGATTTTATGCCTGCGGGATTCAAGCAGGCATCAAATATCAAGACAAATACGATCTAGCGCTGATCCTATCTGAGATTCCGGCCAGTGCGGCAGGGATGTTCACGCGCAATGTCGTGAAGGCCCATCCGCTGGTACTCACCGAGAAACATCTTGCAGACGGCAAAGCGCAGGCTGTTATTGTCAACAGCGGCAATGCTAATGCCTGTATGGGCGAGATTGGCGAAAACGCTGCCTTGGAGATGGCCAGGGTGACCGCAGCAGAGCTCGCCTTTGCTCCGGAAGATATTCTGGTATCGTCTACAGGGGTAATCGGGCAGGAACTGCCGCTGGCTAAAGTCATCCCAGGAATTAGGCTGGCAGCAAAGGAAGTTCAGGCACTTAAGGGAAAAGTCTCCGAAAGTGAAAAAACTGAATACGCTCACCAGGCGGCGTTGGCTATTATGACCACAGACACGGTTTGCAAAGAACTTGCTTTTGAACTGCAGTGTGCCCAGGGAACGATAAAACTTGGCATCATGGCTAAAGGCTCGGGTATGATCCACCCTAATATGGGAACGATGCTGTGTTTTATCACGACGGATGCGCAGATTGCGCAGGATAAGCTGAAAGAGCTGGTAAAGGCGGCAACGGATGAAAGCTTTAATATGATAACCGTGGATGGGGACACCAGTACGAACGATATGGTCGTGATCTTAGCCAACGGATTATCGGGAGTTGCGCCGGAAGGTCAGGAATGGGAGAACTTTTCTGCCATGGTCCGGGAAGCCTGCTGTACGATGGCCAAAGCGATTGCAAGAGACGGCGAAGGGGCTAGCAAGTTCCTGGAAGTGAAAGTCGCAGGGGCTGTATCATTGGAAGCCGCCAGAATGATCGCCCGCAGTGTCTGTTCCTCTAATTTGGTGAAATCGGCCATGTATGGCGAAGATGCCAACTGGGGAAGAATCCTGGCTGCAGCAGGATACTCCGGAGCCAGCTTTGATCCGAACAAAGCGGATATCTATCTGAACGGGCTGCAAGTCGCTGCACATGGACAGGGCCTGCCGTTTTCCGAGACGGAAGCTGCGGTTTTGTTGAAGAATACAGACATCAAGGTCGACATCGTCCTAGGTGACGGAAATGAACAGGCTGTGGCCTGGGGCTGTGATCTTACACATAAGTATATTGACATCAACGCTGATTACCGGACGTAAGAATAGAAGCTTAATTGACCGACTATCAAATATAAATGTTATTTACTGGTGATTATCTGTTTAAAACGCTTAAGTTTTTTAGAGACACCTTATGAAGAGGGGTAAAGGAGGCGCTCAAAATGGAAGATTTTAGTGCAAAGACCAGCGATTTGGATAAAGCGAATATTCTGATCGAAGCCTTGCCGTATATTCAAAAATTCTCCGGGTCTACCGTTGTGATCAAATATGGCGGGCATGCGATGATCGATCAGGAGCTTAAAGAAAAGGTCATGCTCGATATCGTGCTGCTGCATACGGTTGGCATCCGCCCGGTTATTGTTCACGGCGGAGGACCGGAAATCAATACGATGCTAAAGCGTGTCGGCAAAGAAAGCACGTTTGTACAGGGATTAAGGGTTACGGATAAAGAGACCATGGAAATTGCAGCGATGGTTCTGGTCGGAAAGCTGAACACGGAGATTGTCTCGATGCTAAACAGCTTTGGCGGAAAGGCAGTAGGGCTGAACGGCCAGGACGCTAAACTGCTCGTTGCCGAGAAGAAACCGATGCAATTGGCTAATGAACAAGGAATGGTCAAGGAGATCGATCTCGGGTATGTCGGTGAGATCAAGAAGGTTACGCCGGGGATCATTACCAGCCTTCTCGATCAGGGATATATTCCGGTTATTTCACCGCTGGCCGGTGGAGATGATGGCGAAAGCTATAATGTAAATGCCGATACGGCTGCCGGAATCATCGCCGGATGCTTAAAGGCTGACAAATTCCTGCTTTTGACCGATGTTAAGGGAATTATGAGAGATATCAATGATCCAGAGTCTCTTATTTCCGTTATCCCGAAGGAGGATGTACCGGCAATGATGACGGAAGGGATCTTTAAAGGCGGAATGATACCGAAAATAGAATGTGCAGTAAATGCGCTGGAACAGGGAACAGGTACCGTTCATATCCTGGACGGCAGGCAGCCGCATGCGATTTTACTGGAGTTGTTTACTGACGGCGGGATCGGGACAATGATAAAATAAACGGGAAATAATTCAATAAATCGCATTATAGTGTAAGTCTATTAATAGCAAGAAAGGTCGATGGTCGATATGAATATAGAGCTAAATACGGAACAAATGATCGCGATGGGCAAAGAAAATGTCATGAATACGTATGGCCGTTTGCCAATGGCGTTAGTCAAAGGATCTGGATCGCTGGTCTGGGACAGTGACGGCAAGCAATATCTGGATTTTGTCGCGGGGCTGGCTGTAACCTCACTTGGACATGCCAATCCGGAGATCGTGGAAACCATCTGCGAACAGGCCGGAGAGATCCTGCATACCTCCAATCTGTACTGGATCCCTGGGCAGGTCAAACTCGCGAAGATGCTGACGGACAATTCGTTTGCGGATAAAGTATTCTTCTGCAACAGCGGAGCGGAGGCCAACGAAGCTGCCATCAAACTGGCGAGGAAGTATGCCAAGGAGCATTTTGGGGCTGAAAAAATTCAGATCGTATCCCTGAAGAATTCGTTCCATGGCAGGACGCTGGCAACGATAACAGCCACAGGCCAGGCTAAGTACCAGAAGGGATATGAGCCGCTGCCGGAAGGATTCTCCTATACCACGCTGAATGATTTGAGCGGACTGGAAGGGGTTATCAATGAGAAGACTGCGGCTGTAATGATCGAACCTGTGCAAGGGGAAGGCGGCGTGCACCCTGTTTCGCGTGAGTTTCTGCAAAAAGCCAGAGAATTATGCGACAAGTACGGGGCGCTGCTAATCTTTGACGAAGTCCAGTGTGGGCTGGGCAGGACCGGGAAACTATTTGCCTACGAGTGGTCCGGCGTAAAGCCGGATATCCTGACACTGGCCAAAGCACTGGGCAATGGTGTACCGATTGGTGCGATGCTCGCAACAGATAACGCAGCTGCTTCTTTCCAGCCGGGAGACCATGCTTCGACTTTCGGAGGCAACCATCTGGTCTCGGCTGTCGGCTGCAAAGTGATGGAGATCATGACCCGGGAAGATTTTCTGACCGGGATCGAGAACAAGGGGTATTATTTCCAGGATAAGCTGCAGAAGCTTGCTGAAAAATTTGATTTACCCGGTAAGGTCAGGGGGCTCGGGCTGATGGTCGGCCTGCCTGTTGAAGAAAACGGACCCGAGATTGTCAACAACTGCTGTGCAAACGGACTGCTAATCAACTGCGTCGGCGGCAAGACCCTACGTTTCCTACCGCCGCTTACAGTCACATTTGACGAAATTGACAAGGCGATGAAAATTCTGGAGCAGGCCTTTCAAAGGAGCTTTAACGTAAAGTAAGAACAGATAAGATAATAATAACCAACAGATAAAAATGAATAAAAAGGGAGGGCGTAACCAAACTCTATCAGAGTGCCGTTACGCCCCCCTTTTATGATTTTCAGATATCAGCGTAGAACACTAGCGTAAAATAGCTGGTTGTCTGAGTCATATCGTTTTGCAGGAGTATACCGGAATTTGTGTTGCCCAAAACGTGAAAAGCCCGAATTCCTTGTTTCTCAGCCAGCCGGAAAGATGCAGTGAGCGATGCGGGGGAATCCAGGTAATCATTGCCCAGCCTGAAGAGGGCAGGATAATCGAATTCCTGCATATATTTCAAGGTTTCGCGGTCTTTGACCTGGGCTTCGGCCCGGGTCAGATAATGTGAAAAGTCAACCGACGAGATCAGAACCGTATGTTCATTCAGAAAAGGCTCGATCCCGGCAAGCAACGTATTGACTTCCTGAAGGGTGACATCATGATGCAGAATGAGCGGTACAATTTTTGCTTTGGGAAGATAATGCTTAATAAGCGGCACTAGCGAGCCAATGGAATGTTCCGAAGAGAGGTTTTCCTCATCTCTGCTCGCCAGGCTGTTTTTAAGCAGAAGGTTGACCGTCGGCTGATCCGTTTCGACAAGGCCTTCAGGAGTCTCCCAGTTATCCAGGCCTGTAATAATCCGGTTCCCTTTGTTAAGATGGTTTGGGCCTACCAGGATGATTAGGCCTGGCTCCTGCGCGGCAAGTATTTGCATCAGATCATTAATGAGGCGGGCGGCTGTCAGATGATGCGGCATCACGGCACTTACGATTCTTTTATCTGCCTTGGAAGGTACAGCAGGCTGGTCGGTCAGGATAGCATTTAATTCCTCCGTGGTGATAAAACCGGGATGGGAGGAAACGGATATCCCGTCGTCTTCGCCGGAGGACTTTTCCGTTAGGCTTGTTCCGCCGCATCCGGAAAGGAGTAAGAAAAAAAAGCATAATAATAGTAAGGCAGTCATGTTTAAGGTAGTTTTACATAAAACAAAGCAGCGAATATTCGTAATAGGTCATGCCCCCATTTTATTTGATCACAATCTTGGATTGGCTGCCGCTTGTGTAGACAATACTGTTCTTAATGTTGCTCAAAACGGGTGCTTCACAGTTGAATTCACCAGGTGAGATGACTCGTGCCAGATACGTAATCGTGCCTTTGTCCTTGCCGACCTGGAAGACCAGCTTTTGTCCGTTGACTTCTGTCGGATAATCCCAGTGATTTTTGGCAGTCGGGTCTTCATTGTAATTTTCGGGACGTGGGATAAGAGCAAGACCGGCAGGAAGCACATCCACAATTTCATAAAGCCCCTGGGGCGCTTTATCGCCGATGTTATAGCTTAACACAACCTGGACGAGGTCCTGGCGATGGAAGATATTTGTCACCATACTGCCGACGCGATAGGTACGGCTGATCTTAAGATCTGTATTTTCTGATCCTTCTCCGGCCTGAACCGGAACACTGTAGTAGCTTATCATGCCAACCTTGCCTTTAATCCTGGTAAATGATATCTTCGTTAAATCCTCAGGTAGAATGGTCAGTTTAAAGAAGTTCATATTTCTTAAGATTTTGGTCTCTTTTTTCCCGTTTAGTTCATAGGTAAAGCTTACAGGCGAAGAGGCCATATACTGAAGATTGTAGCGAAGTATTTCCAGCTGCTCGAGCGTATTCAAAATATCTTTGCCTGGATTCTCAAGCAGGTACTGGTAAAGCTTGCTTTTCTCCGGCTGGTCCAGGCGCGCTGCCAGAAGTGCCATCCGGGTTGTAGCCAGAATCATATCATCCTGATCTCTTCCTACGTTGATTCGCAGTACGGAACCGAGGTCCTGCTGATAAGTGCTGAGCAATTCCTTATAAACCTGTTTGGCGTAGGCTCCATCCCCGGTTTCCAGAAGAGCCAGAGCCAGGTTGATCTTTGCTTCCGCAGACAGATCTTCCTTCTGCATATAGCTGTCAATCTGCAGAAGAACAGGCTCTCCCAGGGAAGCGAGCCCGAGAAGAATTACACTTTCATCTTCTGCCGTAGGTGTCTGACTTCCCTGATTTCCTTGATCTCCCCCTTTTCCTGCTTCTGCGTCTTTAGCTTCCAGAATTCTGTAAAAATAGCGGATTAAGGCCTGATCATCAAAGACACCTGGGGCAGCGGAAGCGACCATTGCCGACAAGGCCGGATCACTTTCTCCATAAGAGAGGATGCTGATTCCACCGTCGGGCCGCTGATAAAGGAGCAGAGAAGCCCCATCCTCCGTATCTCCAACCAGAGAGATATTAGATTCGGGACTGTCGGAAAAGTACTTTTCCAAAAGCTTGGCGGCTTCCTGGGCGGCAAGCTTTTGCTCAAGGCGACTTCCATTATTCCAGATCAGCTGGTAAAGACCCCGGAGGTACTGGCTCTTCTCAGAATCACTGAAGATCACTGTCGTTGGTTCTTCAGAAGAACCCTTGAGTCCCTGGCCTTCCGTTAAAAGATTTTGGTCCGATACAATCCTCTGCTGAAACGATTTCACAGCGGTAAATTCCTTGGTCAGCGTGTCAGTAAGGCCATTTTGGCTGCCGGATACGGTCAGATGGTAAGTGCCTGCTTCGAGGGCCGGCAGCTTCCAATCTGCAGCAGAAAATGCTGTATCACTTTGATGCCAGGTCTGTTCCTTGCCGTTGGGACTGCTTAGTTTCATGGTATAAGAAACATTTTGGCTGTTTTTCAGTTTTTCTCCATAAGAACGTGTAAGAATAATTGGAGAATCTCCTGCGAGATAATTGCTGTTCAGTGTCACTTCGACAAAGAATGGCAGGCGTACCGGAAGCTGTGAGGTGCCACTTCCAGCCTGAAGATTCTGAGTAAAAGCCTGGTAGGTAACCCGCCAGGACGTCAGATTGTCCGGTAGGGTGAAGTTCGTTGAGGCATTCCCGCTACTGTCGGTTTGCAGCGTGGTGAAGAGTATGGTATCCCGAAAATCACTGCGTCCCGAACCGCCCTCCCCGCCAGACTCAGCAAAACCATAAAAACCAGGGTGATAATGGGACTTTCTGGTTATCAGTGTCAGATACTGATTATCGCCATAGAGGCTGTTCAGAAGGTCCACACTCTGGTTTTGCAGGCTGAATAGGGCTTCATCAACAAGATTCAGATTAATCTGAGCCCTTTTAACCGGGGCATTGTTGCCGTCGGTCACCTTAAGACTCAAGTGAACTTTATCGCCGGGCCGATATTCTGTCTTATCCGATTGTACCGCGACATTCAGTTTTTTTGTTTGGCTTGCAAACGGTATCATAACGCTGCTCGCTTCATAGTAGCTGCTCCCGTCGAAGTAGACCCCGCCTACGGTAACATTCGGAATGTACAAATCGGTAAACAAAAAGCTGTACTTAGGGGTGGTGCTTACCTGGTAGGCATCAATGACTTTTTGACCATGGTAGAATAAAATATTTCTTCCGGCAGGATTTAAAACTTGGCTATTGACCATCATGGACACCTGAACTTGGTCCCCAGGATTATAACCGTCAATACCAGGTGTTCCCTGCAGGAAGTAATAAGCGTTATCCGGCTGAGGGTCCTGCTTGCTGATGTATAATTGTCTTGTAAAGGATCGGCCGTCACTGTCCTGTGCTGTAAGATAGAGATTGTAGGATTCCTTCGGATCAATTTGACCTGTATATTTCAGTGTTCCGTCAAAATCTGTCGTTAGTGTAAACTCACTGACCAGTTTTGTGGCATAGTCATAATTATAAGATTTGACTACTTTTTTACTGATGAAATCATAGTACTGACCTGTTTCGGTTCTTGTAACGACTTCCTGGTAGAGCTTAGCTTTCACCGGGGTATTGGCAACCGGCCCCTGAAGATAGTTCTCTTCAGAAGCAAATTCTCCATTGTTTAGCTTGGTCAAATCAACAGATGATAATTTGGCGGAGAGGGTATAGGTATCTTTCTGGCGGATCGCTTGGCCGTTGATGTAGACTTTGCTTTTAAAGACAAGCAGTTCAGTGTAATTGTAGATTTCCCCTGCTTCGGGAAGGGTGGCGTTGGCTGAACAAGTCTGAAAATCGTAGTCCGTATAATTCTCTGCACGAGCCTTGCCGGTATAGGAAATTACCGCTGTTCCTTTGGCATCGGTGGTCAGGTCGCCCTCCTGATCAGATAAAAAGTAGTGCAAAGACAGACTTGGGACAGGCGTGCTTTCAAAGAAGGCGGCTGAGAACCGAAAATTCACCTTCTCTCCAGCGAAGATGGCTTTCTTATCTTGAGTCAATGTTACTTGATAGGCCGGTTTTTGGTAGTTTTCTACAGAAAAGCTTCGTGAGAGCAGTTGAACATCACCAGATTTAACCTGCAGGTTATAGTAACCGGGTTTTAGAACGGGAAGTTTGATTTGACCCTGAAAACAATCATTCTTCACGGCAGTCTCCTGGGTAAGGATCGGCGAGATCTCGCCCCCCGGGTAGTAGGCGCCGTCATAACCATATACTTCAATTGTGAGATTGCGAAGCGGTTCAATCCGGCTGCCCTGCGCACTGTTCCCGGACCGCGGGGCAGTGATTCCCCAGAAGTTCACCGTATCCCCAGGCTTATAAAGTCCTCGGTCTAAATAGAGATACTTCCAGTAATCCGACGGATTGATCTGGCCGGTGTTACCTTCTTCATCCCAGGCTTCTATGGGGACAAGGATCTCTTTGCCTCCCTGCCGGATCCAAGCATAACTTCTCTGCTCGCCGGACAGCTTTTGCTTGATCAGAACCGTACCGGATTTATCCGTACTGGCGGTAATCTTCTTATTTTCAAGACTGACAGTGGCTTCAGCAACGGATGTTTTGGTCTGCAGGTCATTAACCCAAAAGAGGCTTTCGTCCTGTCCCTGGGCAAGGTAGACGGCAAGATCGGTTACCTGGAACCAGACTTGCCTGACGGATTTGTCTGCCTGGAATTCTGCAGAATAGTACCCTGCTTCCAGCGTTCCTGGTAGCATGATGTATTGATTGTAAGGGTCTGTCTTCAGAAATTCGGTGTCATATTCAGCCAGTATGTAGGCTGACGGTAGTTTTTCGAGATAATGGTTCCAGGTATAGTAGGACCAGTCAGGCAAAACATCCCGTTTCGCCAGAGAGGCTTGAAAGCTTTGGTGATCCGGATAGCGGTAAAGGTTGATATGAAGCGGAGGCGTATCTATGATTTGACCTCCCGAATATGTATTGTTGGTGAAATATACGGAAAATGCAGGCTGCTCACTGGTGCTGAATTCGGTCAGACTTGTGTTCAGATCAAACGTAAAAGGAGGATTGTTCTGTTCAACCGTCCCGGTCTCAAAGCTGAAACGATAGTCTTCGAACAGGGTTTCCGTCGTACCGGGGAGTACAAAGCCTTTTTTGAGCGTGACCGTATAGACGGTGGCCGGTTGCAGTGCTTCCGGCGTAAATACCAGCGTTTTTTTGTGCTTTTCGAAAGCCCCCTTCACCTCGGGTGAGATACTGAAATAATCCTTCAGGCTGCTAATTTCATAGTTGTCGGAAGAGAAAGTCAATTCAATTCCTGTGTCTACCGGAACAGCGGTGCTTTTATCTGCGGGAAGGGAACGAAGCACCTGAAAGGCTGCTTTGGTCTGGAAGGCCCAGCTGAGATTTTCCTTTCCCGATGCTTCCGGATCAAAGGCCAGACGATAAATCGTATTCGGCGCTAATTCTTCCTCGGGAATAATTTTATAGCTCTTGCCATTATTCTGTTTATCCAAGGTGTAGGAAAATTTCGGACGAAGCTTGAGCGATGCTTTCACTGTTTTTTCAGTCAGGCTTTCTTTACTGGTCAGTAAAAAGGTTGTCGTGGTATTAACTCCGAGCTGATCCAAGTCAACCGCAGTAATAACAATATCCGAGGCCAAAACTGTTCTGTCATTCAGACGGAAAAAGTCAAATTCGTAAAAAATGCTGATAGCCATCACAAGAACTAAGGCGATGCCGATTGACTTTTTCCAACTCATCAAGTTCCTGAAATTCTTTGCCATGAATTAACCATCCTTTCGACACAATTCGATGGTATTGTCAGTTTAATATCCTATTAGAAGTATCTGATAACAGATTAGAAGTGTTTAACAACATATTAGACGTAATTAATCGATAATTCTATACAGCCTGACAAATATCCTTTTTATGGATGAAACACTCGTTTTATGGATTTGCAGCCGCCTATGCTGCTGCACGCCATACTATGTTATGCAAGAATGCTCTTCTTCAGACCACATGCGCTTCTTCAGACCGCGCTCGTTTAGACTTGAGAAAAAAGAATTTTGGTTGTAGACTATTAGAGATATAGGGTCGAAAGGGTTGAAACGATTCTGGAGAAAACAGATTGGGATTAGACCGGAGGAAGAAACGTGGATTATTCGGATAAAGTTATTGAACATTTTATGTGCCCGCAAAATGTGGGAAGCATGCCTGACGCGGATGCCGAGGGAATCTTCGGAGATGTGTCCTGCGGAGATTCACTGACGATCTATCTGAAAGTAAAGGATGGTATCCTGACGGATATCAGTTACCTAGTGTTTGGCTGTGCCGCGGCGGTAGCAGCAAGCAGCATGTTTACGGTTTTAGTCAAAGGAAAAAGTATTGAGGAGGCTTTAAACATAGGTGGCAGAGACGTTTTCAACGCGCTGGATGGCCTGCCGGCAAGTAAAGTTCATTGTTCCGTACTGGGCCCCCAGGCCCTGAAAAAAGCTATCGAGGACTATGAATCTAAAAGAAAAGATCAGAGCTAAAAGTGTCGAAAATCTTGCCAAAATGGCAGAAATATGATGAAATTTTTGATTATTTACGATATGATAATAAATAGTTTCAATAATAATGCCTGCAATCATGATGTCTGCACCATATACAGAACGCCATAGGTGAAAGGATTTGAAAGTATGAAGCTGTCCCAGCGCATTCTGGGCATGAAGCCGTCTGCTACGTTGGCTGTTGACGCCAAAGCCAAAGAATTAAAGAGCCAGGGAAAGAATGTTATTTCGTTTGGATCCGGGGAACCAGATTTCGTGTCCCCGCCGTCCGCTTTCAAGTATGCGGCGGAAGCGATGGAAAAAGGGAAAACTCATTATACATCAACACCTGGGGTTCCTGAGCTTCGTCAAGAAATTTGTGCTTATTACCAAAAGGAATTTGGTCTGAAGTTTGATCCGGGACAGGTAGTCGTTGGCCCGGGAGCCAAACCTTGCATATATGAAGCGCTGGCAGCGATCGTTGATCCAGGGGATGAGATTGTCCTGCTTGCGCCGGCTTGGGTAAGCTATATCGAACAGATCCATCTTGTAGATGGGAAACCGGTGATCGTGGAAACAGAAGATAGTGGTTTTATACCAAGATTGGACCGCGTGGAAGCCGCAATTACGGACAGAACCATCGCACTTTTGCTGAACTCCCCATCCAATCCGACAGGGGTCCTATTTGACGAGAAGACCGTTAGAGGCCTTGCTGAGATTGCCCAGAAGCATGATCTCTGGCTGATTTGGGATGAGATTTATGAGAAGCTCGTTTATGGCCAGAACAAACATATTAATCCGCTGCAACTTATGCCGGAGCTGGCTTCCCGGACAATTATCATTAACGGGGTGAGCAAAGCTTATGCGATGACAGGCTGGCGGATCGGTTATTCGATTGCCCCGCTCGAGTTATCCTCCAAGATCAATTCGTTTCAAAGCCATCTGACCTCGAATGCCTGCTCCATTGCCCAATGGGCCGCGGTCGGGGCGATGCGGGAAAGCAGGGAAGATGTGCTGAGAATGAAGGCAGCTTTTAGTGACAGACGGGATCTGATTTGCGGACTTTTGCGTAAAATGCCGCATATCTCCTTTCCGGAACCTGAAGGCGCCTTTTATGTTTTTGTAAATATTAAGAATTGTATCGGCATGTCCTTTGAAGGACAGAAGATCAAGGATGATATTGGATTCTGCAATATGCTGTTGGACTCCGAACTGGTTGCCGTCGTACCCGGCAGTGCCTTTTTGGCATCGGGATATTTACGGATTTCTTATGCAAGTTCTCCGGAACAGATAACGGAAGGTATGAAAAGGCTGCATTGTTTTTTGGCTAAGCTGAAATAGCGAGGTTTGTCGTAAAACTGTAAGTTACAAAAAGATACCGCCAATAGTATAAAAGCTATCAGCGGTATCTTTTTTGATTTGATGTTAAGCAAGAAGCATTTTCTGCCTATTCGGCAGGCGGAATAGGCAGAAAGCTGGATGTAGCGTTAATCTGAGCAAATTCCTTGAACATTTGTCCCTTGAGTCGCGGGAAAACCGCCTTAATCTCCTCTGACAGGTCCATGCCCCATTCCAGACTCTTTGGCTGGACACCGTAGATCAGGGTTTGGGGAGTATTCCCCAGAATGCCCGCCAGTGCAAGAACTTCCAGAATGCCCACCTGATGAAACGATACTTGGTACTTCTCCGGGAAAACCCGGATATCTTCCGGACAGAACCGGAAGACACTGCCAGGCTCTGTCTGGGCATTGATCGCATCCACGATGATCAGGAAATCAATTTCCTTGATCAGATGAACCAGTTCCAGACCGGCTGTTCCGCCTTCCAGCAGCTCGACATTGTCAGGAAGTTCTTCAGGCTTAAATTCATTTAAAAACTGAACGCCTAAGCCTTCGTCACTTAGTAAAACGTTCCCTACGCCCATCAGCATAATTTTTGGTGGAGTCATACGTGAAGTCCTTTCCTAAAAAGTTTCGTAAAGTAAAGCTAGTAATACGATGATACTAGCTTTACTTTTAATATTATACTCAATATGATTGAATTAAATTTTTAGCCTGCAAATATCAGCTTTTTACGGCCGACTGATTTGCTTTGTTAGCGCCGCCCTTTTCTTTCTTACCGGTTTTACCGAAGAACATCAGAAAAAACTCATCCTTAGCTTCAGTAAAGACAAGGTAAACATGAACAAAGATGATCGCAATAAACAACCACATCACAACATAGTGGATCCCTCTGACTGCAGCCAGGCTGCCAAGTGCTTGAGCAGCTCCTGAGAACTTCATCGGCAGATATAGAATGATCCCGGTGATGGCCTGAAAGACTGCCAGGACTGGTAATGCAATATAGGCAAATTTCTGCAGCGGGTTGTACTTGTTGGTCTTTGGATGTTCCTTACTAATAAACAGATAATATTTAATCTGGGGGATAAAAGTCTTCAGATCTAGTTTGTTCAGGAAAAACTCCTTATAATCTTTATTTTTCCCGAAAAAAGAGACATAGAAACGTACAATCCCATTGATCACCAGAATGTACATGAAGATAAAGTGGAGATTTCTCGCGACATTCATATTGGCTCCCTGGAAAGGAGCATGGATGACAAAACCGGTCGAGATCAGGACCGCAAAGGTGATTAAGTTTATCCAGTGAGAGATTCGCTGGATAAGCGGATGATCAGATGCTTTAGCCATTTTTCGTTCCCCCTCTTTCCTTAGAAGCCAATCTGGTATTTCTTGATTTCGTTACTTTGCGGATCGATTAGGTGAATTGCACAAGCCAGACATGGGTCATAGGAACGGATGACACGGACGACATTGATCGGATTGTCCGGATCTGGTACCGGTACCCCGATCATGGATTTGTCAACCGGGCCTAAAACGCCGTTTCCATCTGTCGGTGAAAAGTTCCAAGTCGAGGGGACGACCATTTGGTAATTTGCTGTTTTATGATCTTCAACTTTGATCCAGTGGCCAAGCGAACCACGGGCAACTTCAATTAAGCCTGCGCCCTGACCGCTTTTAGGGATTTCCCAATGATCGGTGTCGTGAATCTTAAAGTTCGGCTTGCCCATTTCGGCAATGAGGGAATCGACCCATTCGAGCATTTTCTTAGCCATAAGAATGGTTTCCACCGCCCGGGCGGCGTGACGGGCAACAGCGCCGGGTTTGATATTATATTTCGTAATAACGTCCATAAGCACTTTCGGCTGCATGACGAGCATACGGGCGAGCGGTCCGACTTCCATCGGTTTGCCTTCATAGCGCGGTGCTTTGACATAGGTATAGGCGTCCTTCTTATCCAAATCAATAACCGTGTCTTCCTCATAAGGAGTTCTGCCTTTGTCGCTCTTGTACCAGGCATGCGTGATATCTTCCGTGATTTTGTCGATGCTGAACGGATGAACGGTCGCCAGGTTATTGTCGAGAACGATACCCGGTGTAAATAACAAATCTTTTCCTTCTGCATCTCCGGCAAATCCACCATAAGACATGTAATTGCCATGACTGCCGCCAACGCCGGCCTGGGCCAGAGGCAGAAGCGGCCCGGTTCCGAAGGTCAGGACATCCTGAAGGTAGACATTTTCAACGAAGGCGATCTGCTCCATCAGCATAGAACGGTATTGGAAGACTTGCTCCAGTGTCGGCAGTATCGTGACGCCGCCAACTACGATCGAGGACTGGTGCGGTTGTTTACCGGCAAATATCGCGGACATTTTCTTGGCTTTTGCCTGCATTTCCAAGGCTTTCAGGTAATGCGCAACAGCCATCGTAACAAGTTCAGGATCATTGACACAATATTGATCGGGGTTGTAACGCGGCGTCAGAGGCGCTGTATCGTTAGCTGCAACCAGTTTCAAAATTTTGTCCTTAACGCCGTTCAAACCGGCATCATTGCCTTTGTACTGGGCAATCGCCATGACATCTAAATAATCCAGAGCAGACAGATGATAGAAATGGAGCGGGTGGTCATGCAAGAGTGTTGCGCCGTAAATCAGATTCCGAATAAGGCGGCCGCCGTAGGGGACTTCAGCACCAAAAGCGGCGTCCAAAGCCAGCGCGGAAGCCAAGCCATGTACTGTTGAGCAAACGCCGCAGGCGCGCTCCGTAACATAACTGGCATCTCTGGGATCGCGACCGACAACCAGGTTTTCAAGACCCCTGTACATGGTGCCAATGACGCGGGAGTTCGAGACGACACCGTTTTCAATTTCCACTTCAATTTTCAAGTGGCCTTCGATACGGGTAATAGGATCAATAACAATTTTTTGTGCAGACATTCCTTACTCCTCCTTATGTCCATGGTCTTTTTTGCCTAAACGGCCGGTGGTTGCCGTAGCTGCAAGATGAACGGCAATGCCTGCTACGGCAACGCCTCCGATAATCTTGCCGGTAGCATCGGCATTGATTTGGCCGATACCGGGAAGTTCAAAGCCTTCTTGTTTGTCATAAAGAGGACTGAAGGTTTTAAAGAATCCTGCCTCTGAACAGCCGGAACACGGTGAACCGGCGTTGATACAGAAGTTGGTATTGTCGTTGTACCAAACCTGTGCGCAGTCGGTATACGTCTTCGGGCCTTTGCAACCTTTCAGGAGCAGACAATAGTCTTTTTGGGTGGGATCATTCCAGTCTTTCAGATAGTTGCCGGCCTCAAACTGGCCACGGCGCGGGCAGTTGTCATGAAGCAGCTTACCGTAGAAAACGACCGGGCGGGCCTGATCATCCAAGGGCGGGACCGTGCCATAAGTCAGGTAGTAAACAATCGTTCCGAGCATGGTGGCCGGTTTGACCGGACAGCATGGGAGATTGATGACAGGAGTTGAAATGTTGTTTTGTTTCAACAGTTCACGGACGCCGACAGCGTCAACCTCACAGGCTCCGGGGATTCCAGCACCATCGGTTGCACAGCTGCCGACGGCAATAATGGCCTGGGCTTTCTTGGAAGCTTCCAGAACGGTTTCCCGGAAAGGTTTGCCGCCGACCATGCAATACCTGTCTTCCTTCGAGGGAATAGCTCCTTCGACGACGAGCACAAAGTTTTCTTTCAGGGCTTCCAGATAAGCTTCCTCAGCCTTATAGCCGGAAGCCGCCATAATGGTCTCATGATAACGAATTGAAAGCATATCCAGGACCACTTCGGCTGCTGACGGATTAAGTGTTGCCAAAAGTGACTCGGAACAGCCTGTGCATTCCATTCCATGCAGCCATACGACCGGCGGTTTGTCCAAGGCGGTCTCAACAGCTTGAGTGACCTTGGGAGATACTGCAGCAGGGAGACCTAAAGCTGCCGTAGTTGCAGCCATCAATTTCAAAAAGCTGCGTCGGGATACTCCTCTTGCTGCCAGAGCATCAAATGTGTTCATTCTGCAATTCCTCCTCCACATGTCCAAAAAATAAGATTCTTACTTAATATAAAATAGGATAAAAATTATAAATATTTAGATAATACATTTTCGTAAAAATATATTATTGCAGTGAGCAATATACCGAAAAAAATCATCCAAATATATATAAAGTTTATCTATTTTCCAAATTAATAGATGCAAGAAGCGTACCAAAACATCAAAACATAAAACAGCTGAAAAAACTTGCAAATAAGCCAACACGAAAAAGTCATAGCTAGATCAAAATTATTAAAATAGACAAAATATTTATCTTTCTGATACAGATTGTATCATCTGGAGAGACAAAAGCCTTCAAAAAACAACTTAAGGTCAATGCAATCAGTAAAGATGTTCTTGCAGTTTAAATTCCGGGTAATTCAACGTGCCGTTATTCATTCCATAAATACCATAAAACATGATACAAATGACGATAATGATCCAAACCATCATCTTCAGAATGGAGTTCTTGTTAATCAATAGACTGACACCGGCACCGATCAACAGCAGAGGCCAGAGCTTCCTGAGTGATAGGAAAAAAGTCCCGATGATTGAAAACGAAAAAACGTCAAGATTACTAAGCAGCCAGATTACACCAATTAGAATGATCACCGCACCCAGGGTAATGTTTTTTTTCATTAATGATCTCTCCTCGCAAACAACACGTAAACACCAACGGCAATCAAACCTATGGGCAGCAGGATGTCAATGTCGAACCAGTCGAAGAGTCTGTCTGACAAAAATACGGCACCAACAATGATCAGCGCAATGCCAAATACTTTAAGGCTTTTGTCTTTATTGATAGCCTGATCATAATCATTATTCGGGATATCTGCTGAGTCGGCATAGTTTTGAGAACTGCCGAATGAGCCAAAAGGTTTTTGAGGAATCACTACCCAGCAGACGAGATAGGCAAGAATTCCGATCCCAGCAAAAAATGCGAGCAGCCAGATGATCCGTACAATCGTAGGATCTATTTCAAAATATTCCGCAATTCCAGAGCAGACCCCTGCAATCACTTTGTTTTGAGACCGATAGATTTGTTTACTCATGACCCATCCCCCTTAATCCAATTCAAAAGAACCTTCTTTGACGGTTTAGCTTCTTCGCGGAATCGAAAAGTCATTTCTTCATAAATCTATGGATTCTCATCATTTATATTCCAGCGGGTCTATTTTGAGAGCTCCATCTGTTTGGGTATTAATATCCCATGATGATCCCATAAGACTATATTAACACGAAGGACGGAAAGTGGGTAGAAAAATTTATATTATTTTTTCTAATAACTTCAGACGGTAAGGTAGACAATGAATAATAACCCCCTCAGATGGAAAAATAATTCTGCTGAATTTGTTTGAGGGGGAATGCAACCTGAATTCACATCATCAAAGAATCACTGACAAAGATAAGAATAACCTTCATGTTGGGATAGACATAGGCTCCACCACTATTAAAATAGCTGTCTTAAATAAAGAAGGCGTTCTGTTGTTCAGCCGGTATACTCGGCATTACTCGGATATCTGGAGCACGTTGCAAAGACTGGTGGAGGAAGCCGGCCAGAAATATGCCGCATTTCCGCTGACGGTAGCAGTTACAGGTTCAGGCGGACTGGCTGTGGCTGAGCATCTGGGCATTTCATTTATTCAGGAGGTCATCGCCGGAAGCAAAGCAGTGGACCGTTATCTGCCAGGAACCGATGTTGTCATTGAGCTTGGGGGAGAAGATGCCAAGATAACCTTTTTTGACAAGGGGTTTGATCAGCGGATGAATGGGATTTGTGCGGGAGGAACGGGCGCTTTTATTGATCAAATGGCTGTCCTGTTAAAGACGGATGCGGCTGGTCTGGATGCGCTGGCTGCCCAAAGCCGGGTCATCTATCCGATTGCCGCTCGTTGCGGAGTTTTTGCCAAAACCGATATTCAGCCTCTCTTAAATGAAGGAGTCCGCAAGGAGGACATTGCAGCTTCGATCTTTCAGGCGGTTGTGAATCAAACTATTGGAGGGCTCTCCTGCGGACATAAAATTAAAGGAAAAGTTGGCTTCCTTGGAGGGCCGCTTCACTTCCTGCCACAGCTAAGGGTTCGCTTTCAGGAAACATTGGGGCTCAAGAATGAAGATATGCTTGTGCCGGAAAATTCCGAAGTTTATGTGGCTATCGGAGCGGCCCTTGCCTCTGTTCAGGATAAAGATATTACATTTGAACAGCTTAGTCAAAAATTAAAAACAGATCTAAAAAAGCTTCAGTATGAAACAGCTAGACTTGATCCGCTTTTTGCAGATGAAGAGGAATACCGCGCATTTGTAAGGCGGCATGCCAAAAATATTGTCAGCACAAATCAGCTAGAGACGTACCAGGGCCAATGTTTTTTTGGTCTGGATGTCGGATCCACCACGACAAAAGCTGTTTTAATCGATCCGCAAGGCACCCTTCTTTATTCCGCCTATACCAATAATGAAGGCAACCCTTTGGATTCAGCAGTCAATATTCTGAAAGAACTATACAACAGGCTTCCAGAAAATACGGAAATTGCTTATTCTGCCGTGACTGGCTACGGAGAAAAACTGGTTCAGGCAGCTCTTTTTTTTGACATGGGGGAAGTCGAGACCATTGCTCATTACACAGCCGCCAATCATTTTTTGCCTGGAGTCAACCTGATTCTGGACATTGGCGGACAGGATATGAAGTGCCTCAAAGTAAAAAACGGTGTGATTGAAAATATTATGCTAAATGAAGCCTGTTCATCCGGCTGCGGTTCGTTTATTGAAACATTTGCGAGGTCACTGGAAATGAATGTGGCCGATTTTGCCCGCAAAGGACTTTTGGCTCAAAATCCTGCTGATTTAGGATCAAGATGTACCGTTTTCATGAATTCCAAAGTTAAACAGGCCCAAAAAGAAGGCATGACGGTCGCGGATATTTCGGCAGGATTATCCTACTCCGTGATAAAAAACGCGCTCTATAAAGTAATTAAGTTAAAAAGTTCTGAGGAATTCGGTGAAAAGGTTATTGTCCAGGGAGGAACTTTCTTGAATGATGCTGTGGTTCGCAGCCTGGAACAGACCATCGGCCGAGAAGTCGTCCGTCCGGACATTGCTGGCCTCATGGGCGCCTTTGGCGCGGCCCTCCTGGCCAGGAACGCCTGGCGGGAGGGGGTGGTCACGTCGCTGCTTTCCCCAGAGCAACTCAATAACTTTTCGGTGGAAGTCAGCGCGGCCCGCTGCGGAAACTGTCAGAACCACTGTTTGCTTACGGTCAACTGTTTCGGCGACGGGCGCAGGCACATCACAGGAAACCGCTGTGAAAAAGGATCGGAACGCGATCAGACAGATGAAATTCCGGATCTCTATGCCTATAAACTGAACAGGATCTTTCGTTATACGCCGCTGGCCAAAGAGAAAGCAGTCAGAGGAACCATTGGGATCCCAAGGGTTTTGAATATGTTCGAGAATTATCCTTTTTGGTTTACCTTTTTCACCCGTCTTGGTTTCCGGGTGGAGCTGTCGCCGGTTTCCACCCGGAAGATTTATGAGGCGGGCATGGAGACAATTTGTTCCGATACCGTTTGTTATCCTGCCAAACTTGTTCACGGTCATATCGTGTCATTGATTAAACAAGGCGTGAAATTCATATTTTATCCCTGCATACCGAAGGAGAGAAAAGAAATAGCCGGGGCGGACAACTGCTTTAATTGCCCAGTGATCAGCGCTTATCCGGAAGTGATCAAAGCCAATATGGATGAGTTAAAGCAAAGTGGTGTCCGATTCTGGAATCCTTTTCTGCCGTATGAAGATAAAAAAATGCTTAGTAAGAGATTATATGAAGAGCTGAAACATTTAGGTATAACCCTTGCAGAAATCATCCAGGCTGTCGACGCAGCCTGGGATGAAGATCTTAATTTCAAACGAGATATCCGCAAAAAAGGAGAAGAGGTCTTGCGGTGGCTTACTGAAACAGGGAATCGCGGGATTGTTCTTTCCGGCAGGCCTTACCATCTGGATCAGGAAGTCAACCACGGCATACCTAAAGTCATCACGGCTCTCGGGATGGCAGTGCTTACCGAGGATTCGGTAGCCCATCTTGGAAAAGTGACCAGACCACTCCGGGTGCTGGACCAGTGGATGTATCACTCCCGGCTTTACGAAGCAGCAGATTTTGTTGCCGGACGACCGGAGCTCGAACTTGTCCAGTTAAACTCATTTGGCTGCGGTCCAGATTCGATAGCTGCGGAACAAGCCCAGGAAATTTTACATAAAGCCGGTAAAATCTATACCATGATTAAAATAGATGAGGTCAGCAATCTGGGTGCGGTCAGAATAAGGCTCCGCTCACTTAAAGCTGCGATGGATGTCAGAATAAAGCATGATCATCTGATGGAGAATCCGGCAAAGGGGCCGAATGCTGTCCAGAGACCAATCTTTACCAAGGAAATGCGTAAGACACATACCATTCTTGCTCCGCAGATGGCGCCGATCCATTTTGAATTTGCCCAGGAGGTCGCCCGTTCGGAGGGGTACCGTTTTGAAGTACTGGCCAAAGTCGAGAAAGAAGATATTGAAGAAGGCCTGAAATATGTTAACAACGATTCCTGTTATCCTTCGGTCATTATTATCGGGCAGCTGTTAAGGGCGTTAAAATCCGGAAGATACGATCTGAATAACACCTCGGTCATTATAACCCAGACGGGGGGACCCTGCCGGGCCAGCAATTATTTGGGGCTATTAAAGAAAGCGCTTCAGGTCTCAGGACTGGAGCACATTCCGATACTTTCGCTGAATGTTGCAGGCTTGGAGAAAAATCCCGGATTTAAGCTGACGGTCTCCATGGCGGTCAAAGCAATTATGGCCATGCTTTACGGAGACCTGCTGATGAAGGTTTTCTACAGGGTAAGGCCTTATGAAACAAATGCGGGAGCAGCGGATCAGCTTCTGAGAAAGTGGATAGATATCTGCAAGATCAATGTTGCCAATGGAGACCGCAGCTTGTTTCGTGAAAACCTAAAGGGCATTGTTCGGGATTTTGAAAATATTGAAATTATTCAGCAGAGAAAACCACGGGTTGGACTGGTTGGGGAGATCCTTGTAAAATTTCACCCTGCGGCGAATAACAACATGGCCGAGTTTATTGAAAAAGAAGGCGCAGAAATGGTAGTTCCGGGACTGATGGAGTTTTTCCTTTACTGTTGCTACGGGAAGGAATTCAATTACAGATATCTTGCCGGTAAGCGATCTTCCAGAGTCATCGGAAATCTGTTGGTCAAGTATACGGAAAGCTATCGTGAGGATTTAAGAGCTGCCTTAAAGAATAGTAAAAGATTCGATATCCCGCCGACGATTCAGGAGATGGCGGAAAGTGTCAAGCCATTCCTTTCCCTGGGCAACCAAACCGGAGAGGGTTGGCTGCTGACTGCGGAGATGGTGGAATTGATCAAAAGCGGTGCCAACAATATTATTTGTATGCAGCCGTTTGCCTGTCTGCCAAATCATATTACCGGCAAAGGAATGATCAAGACCCTGAAAGAGCGGTATCCCCAGACCAATATTGTTACTGTGGATTATGATCCCGGAGCCAGTGAAGTGAACCAGATCAACCGGATTAAGCTGATGCTGGAGAGAGCGTTTGGCTGAATCTTTCGGTCTATTCTGCTCATTGTTTTAAGTGCCTGTTTTTTATAAATTTGAGTATCTTATCCTCGGCTCTTGTGCTAAGATAGTGTGGGAAGATTTCACCAGGTTATGATAAAGGAGGAAGTAAAGACTGTGTCAAAAAAAGAAAGCGACTTTTTTGTACTTATGAAGGAAAATGCGCAGCTTATTTGCGAAAGCTCGCTGGTATTAAAAGAAGCAGTTAAGGATCCCACCACTTTCCCGGTTAAGATGAAGGAACTCATTGATTTGGAACACCGTGCCGACGATATTACCAACAAGATCATTGACAACCTGAATAAGACACTGGTGACGCCAATGGACAGGGAAGACCTCTACGCGTTGGCGACAAACATGGATGATATCATTGATTTTATTCAAGGCGCCTTGGAACGGATGATCATGTATAAAGCGACGCCACCCCACTCTGGGGTTGAAGAGCTGATTCGAGTTCTGGATGACTGTATTCATATTATTAAAATATCTGTGGACAACCTTCCCAGTATTCGCACCAAATTAAATCTTATTCTTGAAAACACAGAAAAAATTCATAAACTAGAAAGCGAGGGAGATCGTTTATACCGGAGTGAAGTAGGCAAGCTGTTTGAAAATGAAAGCAATCCGATTGAAATCATTAAATGGAAAGAAATACTGGAACATCTGGAAGACGCCACGGACCGTTGTGAAGATCTTGCGCTTGTAATAAAAGGGGTCGTATTAAAATATGTCTAGTCTGCATATTGCATTATTCGTTGTCGTACTATTTGCATTGGCATTTGATTTTATCAACGGATTTCATGATACTGCCAATGCCATAGCCACTTCGGTTTCGACAAGGGCGCTTACGCCAAGAACCGCAATCATTATGGCCGCGGTACTCAATTTCATTGGCGCGATGTACAGCACGGGGGTTGCCAAGACCATTGCAAAGGACATTGTCGATGCGAACAGTGTTACTTCCGAAGTGATGATCGCCGCACTGATCGGAGCGATTTTTTGGAATCTTTTGACATGGTATTTTGGTATTCCGAGCAGTTCTTCCCACGCGATTATTGGGGGAATCCTCGGAGCCGGGATCGCTGCAGCGGGACTCGGTGTTGTTCAAGGGGCCGGCATCAAGAAAATTATCTTGGCGCTGCTGTGCTCACCGCTCGTCGGCATGGGACTCGGTTATCTGATTATGACGATTCTATATTACCTGTTTCGCAATAAAGCGCCGATGAAAACGAACAGTATTTTCCGGAGGCTGCAGATGGTTTCAGCCGCACTCCTTGCGTTTAACCATGGTTCCAATGACGCGCAGAAATCCATGGGTATTATCACGCTGGCGCTTGTCGCCGTGGGGGTACAGTCAACGATGGATGTTCCGCTCTGGGTAAAGCTCTTGTGCGGATTAGCCATTGCTTGTGGTACAGCAGTGGGCGGCTGGAGAATCATTCATACCCTTGGTGCTAAAATATTTAAAATTGAGCCGATCAACGGCTTTGCTGCAGATTTGTCATCCTCAATTGTTATTTATGTAGCTACGGCGTTTCCGGGTCTCCATCTGCCGGTCAGTACCACACACGTGGTATCCGGTTCCATTATGGGGGTAGGCGCTGCCAAACGTATTTCGGCCGTGCGCTGGGGCGTTGCGCAGCAGATGCTGATGGCCTGGTGTCTGACGATTCCTTTTACGGCAATCGTCGCAGCTCTGTCTTATCATCTGATTACACTCGTGGAGAGAATTCTTTGATCTAATATTCTAACGTAAGATACTGGAATTCTGAATCTTATATCGGATAAATCCCAGCTGACGTTATAGATGTTTTAAACAATCAGGTAAACAGACCGTGGATTCAGGCTTCGTTTTTAATCCTCAGGAGGGTAAGGGTTACCCGTCTGGGGATAGCTTCTTTTTCATCAGGGCTATTGAATAATTATGCATGATGGGGTATAATAATACAGTATTGCGTATGATTGAGATGAAGGAGAATAATGATGGTTCAATTAAACAAAGACAAGTTTAAAGGCAGAGATTTTATTACACTGAATGCTTTCACAGCAGAAGAAATCTCATACATGGTTGACGTCGCCATGGAATTGAAGGCTGATAGAAATGCCGGAATCCCCCACCCTGTCCTGCAGGGAAAGGTTTTGGCGATGATCTTTACCAAATCTTCGACGAGAACCAGAGTGGCATTTGAGGCCGGCATTTATCAGCTCGGCGGCTCCGGAATGTTCCTGAGCGCCCGCGATATCCAGCTGGGCCGCGGTGAACCGATCCAGGATACAGCAAGAGTCTTGTCCAGGATGGTTGACGGCATTATGATCAGAACGTTCAGTCATCAGGAGGTTCTTGATCTTGCCGAGCATTCCTCTGTGCCAGTGATCAATGGCTTGAGCGATTTTCTGCATCCGACACAGATTCTGGCCGACCTTTTGACTATTAAAGAAACAAAAGGCAAGATTCAGGGACTGAAATTGACCTATATCGGTGACAGCAATAATGTGGCAAATTCCCTGCTGCTTGGCGGCAGTAAAATGGGCATGAACATTGTGATTGCTTCACCTCAAGGATACCAGCCGGTTCCGGAAATTATGGATCTGGCTTGGAAGAATGCATCTCTTAGCGGAAGTACGGTACAGGTCGTCGAAGATCCTGTGGCGGCTGCCAGAGGAGCGGATATTCTTTATACCGATGTCTGGGCCAGTATGGGACAGGAAGAAGAAAGCGAAATCAGGAAGAAAGTTTTTGCGCCGTATCAGATCAATGACGAGGTGCTTGGGGCAGCTCATCCTGAAGCGATCGTCATGCACTGTCTGCCTGCCCACCGCGGAGAAGAGATCACCGACAAAGTGATCGAAGGTCCTCAATCCGTGGTATTTCAGGAGGCTGAAAACCGGCTTCACGCCCATAAAGCGATTATGGCACTGGTCATGTAGTCCATATAATTACTGAGAAACTAACTGAAATAAGACAGAAATATTACAGAAGAAACTGATTAAAAAATAAAGGAGACAGCGTATGGCTAAAGTAGTACTTGCCTATTCAGGTGGACTGGATACGTCCATCATTATTCCATGGCTGAAAGAAAACTATGGCTATGAGGTTATCGCGATGGCGGCAGATTTGGGACAGGGAGAGGAACTGGAACCTCTTCATGAGAAGGCTGCAAAAACCGGAGCCACTAAATTGTATATCGAAGATTTGAGGGAAGAATTCATTACGGATTTCATTTACCCGACACTTCAGGCAGGAGCCGTGTATGAAGGCAAATATCTTCTGGGAACATCTTTTGCCCGTCCGCTTATTGCTAGACGGCTTGTGGAGATTGCCGAAGAAGAAGGCGCAGTCGCTGTTGCTCACGGCGCGACAGGGAAAGGCAACGATCAGGTTCGCTTCGAACTGGCTGTCAAAGCGCTGAATCCTGATCTGAAAATTATTGCTCCGTGGAGAGAGTGGGATATCAAATCACGGGATGATGCGATTGATTATGCCAAAGAACGCGGAATCCCTGTCCCGGTTACCAAGGATAGACCCTACAGCATGGACCGGAACCTGTGGCATTTAAGCCATGAAGGCGGTGACCTCGAGGATCCCTGGAATGAACCGAAGGATGATCTCTATCTACTCGGGGTTTCTCCGATGCAGGCGCCGGACCAGGCCGCGTATGTGCTGATTGATTTCGAAAAGGGCATACCGGTAGCTGTCGATGGAGAGAAGCTTGCACCGATTCAGCTGATCGAGAAATTGAATGCCCTAGGCGGCAAGAATGGGATCGGGATCGTCGACATGGTTGAAAACAGGCTTGTCGGGATGAAATCACGCGGTGTCTACGAGACTCCGGGCGGGACGATTCTTTATGCTGCGCATAATGCGCTGGAGCTGCTGACTCTTGACCGTCAGACCCTGCATTATAAGGAACAAATTGCACTGAAGTATGCGGAGATGGTCTACGATGGTGTCTGGTACTCGCCTCTCAGAGAAGCCCTCGATGCATTTGTGAAAGTCACCCAGAAAAATGTCACTGGAACCGTCAGGATAAGACTGTATAAAGGCAACTGTACACCAGTCGGGGTAAAATCTCCGTATTCACTTTATAATGAAGAATTTGCAACATTCGGCGAAGATGCAGTCTACAACCAAAAAGATGCAGAAGGCTTTATTAATCTTTTTGGTCTGCCTTTAAAAGTACGTGCTTTAATGGAAAGAAAATCAGGCTTACGTTAAGTCTGATAGATACGCCACGGTGCGCGAGCATAGATTTGTGGGCATAGAGCACAAGGATGTCAATGGTCTAGGCACATTGCACATCCTTGTGTTCTGTCATATTGTTGCGTTATACTATACTTAATTTTAATTCGGAAGGAGTTAAACCAATGAAACTTTGGGGAGGACGTTTTGAGAAAGACACTGATTCCCTGGTCGAAGATTTCCACTCATCGATCTCATTCGACCAGCGTCTCTATAAATTTGATATTATGGGCAGCATCGCTCATGCCGGAATGCTTGGCAGAATAGGCATCCTGTCAGCCGAAGAAACGGAGAAAATAATAGGAGGACTGGAATGCATTCTGGCGGATATTCAGGCGGGGAGGATTGAATTTGAAGTCGGAGCCGAAGACATCCATATGAACATTGAGAAATTGCTTACGGAAAGAATCGGTGATACCGGTAAAAAACTCCATACCGGCCGCAGCCGGAATGATCAGGTTGCACTGGACTTTCGGCTGTTCTTAAGAGAAGAAATTGACAACACGAAAGATCTCCTCACTGCGCTGCTGGGAACCCTGCTTGACTTGTGCTCCGAACATCTTAAGACTTGGATGCCCGGATATACCCATCTGCAAAAGGCCCAGCCAATTACCCTGAGCCATCATCTTATGGCCTATGTCCAAATGTTTTTGCGCGATCTGGGACGGCTCGGAGATACCCGCAAGAGACTGAACCTTTCCCCGCTCGGATCGGGAGCGCTGGCGGGTACGACCTTTGCTTTGCGCCGGGAAGAAGTGGCTGCTGAACTGAATTTTGACGGTGTCACGCTCAACAGTTTAGACGGCGTCAGCGATAGAGATTTTGCTTTGGAATTCCTGGCAGCGGCATCCATTATAATGATGCATTTGAGCAGGCTGTGTGAAGAACTGATCATCTGGTCGAGCGGCGAATTCTGCTTCGTTTCGATTGATGATGCCTATGCCACCGGATCGAGCATCATGCCGCAAAAGAAGAATCCTGATGTTGCCGAACTCGTTAGAGGGAAAACCGGCAGGGTGTATGGGGATCTCATGACACTGCTCACCGTTATGAAAGGACTCCCTCTGGCCTATAACAAAGACATGCAGGAAGACAAGGAATGTGTATTTGATGCTGTGGACACCATCCAAAAATCGCTGCTGGTCATCCGGCCGATGCTGGCTACCATGAAAGTGAATGCCGATATTATGGAAAGGGAAGCTAAAAAGGGCTTTACCAATGCCACAGACCTGGCTGATTATCTGGCTAAGAAGAATGTTCCTTTCCGCGAAGCCCATGCGATTGTGGGCAGGCTGGTACTGGAGTGTTCCCGCAGGAGCTGTTCGTTGGAGGATCTGACGCTGGAAGAACTGAAAACAGTATCCGAATTCTTCGAGGAAGATCTTTATCGGGCCATTTCTCTTCAAACCTGCGTTCAGAAGAGGAGCGTTACCGGAGGTCCTGCACCGGAGGCTGTTCAAACAGCAATACAGTTAAGCAAAGAAACCTTGGATCAACTAAGGTGGTAAAACACAATTAAAAAAACAATCAAGTGTAAATTTAGCACGAATAATGGTACATTTTGCATCCTTCAGAGTATTAATCAAGAAATTTTAAGAATATGTTAAGAATATGTAATTAGAATGTAAAAATTGTGCAAATAACAAATGGCCGGTGATGCTGGAATGGCAGTACATAGCAAAGAATGCTGACAGAATCTAACGGTCATCTTGAAATTTTGTGGATAAAAATGTGGATATTGTGGATTAAGTTAAAAGAATGGGTTTTAAAAAAATATAAAAGTTTAAATTTTATGTCTAAAATTTGCTAAATATTTGAATGATCATTAAACTATTGTGAAATGAAAAAGGAGGCCGTACCGGTGTGGAGTACTGAAGAAATACTGGAACGCCAAAAGCAGGTTGTAAAATGGCTTCGCGAAAAAAACGCTGAAGCAAAGACCAAAGGTCTGGTCTGCGGAATTTCCGGAGGTGTAGATTCTGCGGTGGTGGCAGGTTTATGTAAAAAAGCATTTCCTGATAAATGCCTTGGTGTGATCATGCCATGCCAATCAAATCCTGCGGATCGCGAGGATGCCTATTTAATTGCAGAAACCCTTGGAATGGAAGTGATCGAGATTGATCTCAGAGAAGCGCATGAAGCCATTTATGGCCAGGTAAAGACCGCTTTAAAAGCTGATCAGAAGCCTAGAAATATTCTGCAGGCAGGACAAGGGAACCTTAAAGCCCGGCTACGTATGTCTACGCTGTATACGGTAGCCAATATTAGAGAGTATTTGGTTGTCGGGACAGACAACGCTCCCGAGAGCTATACCGGATACTTTACGAAATATGGGGATGGCGGCGTGGATATTCTGCCGATCAGCTCACTTACTAAGACGGAAGTAAGAGCTTGGGCAAGCGTACTCGGCCTGCCGGAAAAAATAGCTTCCAGGACACCGACTGCAGGTCTTTGGCAGGGCCAGACCGATGAAGGAGAGATGGGTTTTTCCTATGATCTTATCGATAGATATCTTCTAGGAGAAAAGATTCCTGACGATGTTGTCGCCAAAATCGAAAGACTGCATAAAATGAGTGAGCATAAACGGCAATTGCCCCCAACCATTGAATTAGAAAAACCGGAGAGGCTGGATTAGATGAAACTACGGATTGGATTAGATATAGACGGCGTCGTCGCGGACAGTTTTCCTGTGTTTACAGAAGAACTCAACAAACAATACGGTAAAAATATTATGGAAATTGACAACGATGATATGTCGAAAGTCTACGACGTTGACTGGAATGAACTTGACACCTTTTTTAACAAAAATATGGAGATTCTTTTCTCAACGCCAGAGCCTGTCAAAGGATCGGTTGAGAGTATCGTTTCCTTAACAGAAGCAGGGCATGAAATCATTTATGTGACAGCCAGAAAGCCGGGAGCTGAGGAACTGGTCACCAAAAAGTGGCTTGAAGAAAAACAAATCCCCCCGGGTGAAAAGATATTCACTGGGGGGCTCAGCAAGACCATTGCGGTCAAGGAACACGGTATTGATGTGTTCGTCGATGACTTTATTTCCAATTCAGTGGAGATCGTTTCCATGGGCATTCCGGTGTTGCTGATGGATGCGCCTTATAACCGCGGAAATCTTCCAGAAGGCGTCACACGGTGCTATGGCTGGAATGATGTTGTATGTTATATTGAGCAATTCAGCAGGAACGATATTAACCGGTAGGAAATTATATAAGCTTATTATATCTTGAAGAACAGGTATTCTTCGTACGTTATTTGCTGTTCATAGAGTTTCGTGGCCAGGTCTTGTCCGACGTAGCGCAGATGCCAAGGTTCGTAGGTATATTCCGTCAGGTATTCTTTGCCCTTTGGGTAGCGGATGATAAAGCCGAAACGATAAGCATTATCTTTCAGCCAGACATATTCGTCCGTATCACCAAATGTCTCTTCCAGACCGAAGTTAACGCTCTGGCAGGATACATCCATTGCCAGACCGGTTTGGTGTTCACTTTCACCGGGTCTTGCACTGATTTGATTGGCTTTTTCCTCGGTTCCGTACCGCCGGGTAAAACTCACAAATAAATCCTGCTGCGTTTGATAGGAACGGTAGCCTGATACCCCATAAAGAATTACACCATTTTCTTTCGCAGTAGAAAATAATTCCTCGAGCTTCGCAGCAGCTTCCTGACGCAGCATTCTTTTCTCAGCTTTTTCCTTAAAAGTAAAAGGAATGTTGACTTCAACCAGATCCGGTGGAACATAATCGGAGGGGAGCTGATTTTGTTTATTCACCAAAACAGCAATGCTCACAACATCGTGATAATTTATCGCTTCCTTACTCGCAGCGCCGATTTTTAGCATAAAGGTATCAACCGGAACGTTTTCTGCAAATGTTTGCGAACCATCAGAATTAGACAAAGCATCAGGAATGCTCATTTGACTACAACCGCTTATGAAAAAGATCGTAAATAGAATGACAAGTAAAGAAAAAATCAACTTATTTTTCATCTTTTCTCCTGTATATCGTCGAAGTTCCTTAGTGGTCAGGAAATAGTGCTCAAGAGACCAAGTTTTGCCCTACTTTGTATATATCACCCGCTCCAAGCGTAATAACGAGGTCGCCTTCTTCGAGCGTTTGGTCAAGATAAGAACTAATTTCGTCCAGCGTTGAAAAATAACGGGTGGTAATTCCTTTCTCTCTCATTAAGTCGGCAAGTTTTGCTGAAGAGATTGGATTGACCCCGGCTTTTTTTTCGCGAGCCGAAGAAAAAATTTCTGCCAGCAAAACCTCATCGGCATCCTGAAAGGCTTGGGAAAACTCATAAAAAAGTTTTTCAGTCCGGCTGAAGGTATGCGGCTGAAATACCGCCCGGATTCTTCTGCCAGGGTAGGAAAGCCTTGCTCCGTCCAAGGTCGTTTGGATTTCTGTCGGGTGATGGGCATAATCATCAACAATAACTGCCCCATGTTTTGTGCCAAGACGTTCGAATCTTCTTTTGGTACCATTAAAGCCACTGAGCGCCTGAAGGACGGTATTCATCGATATTCCTAGCCTGGAAGTCAGGGCTATGGCAGCCAGGGCATCCAGAATGTTATGTTTCCCTGATACAGTCAAATGCAACTTACCCACATTTTTTTTATTCATCATCACATCGAAACAGCTTCCGTCATTATCGAAAACAACGTTTGCAGCGCTGACATCAGCATCAGCAGAGAAACCAAACGTTGTAACCGTTGCTTTGGTCTTAATCCTATTAATATTCGGATCGTCATACCAGATAATCAGATTGCCGTCAGCAGGCAGCTTGCAGGCGAGTTCGGAAAAAGCACAGACCACATCATCCAGATCCTTAAAATAATCGGGATGATCCAGTTCCATGTTGGTAATAATCAGGTGCTCGGGAGAGTAATTTAAGAAGTGCCTCCGGTATTCGCAGGATTCAGCTAAAAAGAGTTCTCCTTGGCCGGCATGGGCGTTGCCGCCAATACAGGGCACGTCGCTGCCTACGACAATCGTAGGGTCCAAACCTGCATCAAGCAGGATTTTTCCAGCCATAGCAGTTGTCGTAGTCTTGCCGTGAGTCCCGGTTACACAGATACCTTTTTTCTTGGACATCAGTTTGCTCAGAAATTGAGGGTAAGTCAGTACCTGTATGTTAAGCTCTCTGGCCCGGCTAATCTCCGGGTGACTGTCGCAGTAAGCGGCAGAGGTGACAACCAAATCAGCACCGACAACATTCTCTGGGTCAAAGTTCAGGACTTCAATGCCTGCCTTCTCTAATACAACGTCTGTAAAAAATCTTTGCGGTACATCGGATCCGGTAATCTCGGCATCTTCTATCAAGGGTGTAATCTGGGCAAGAGCGCTCATTCCGGTTCCTTTTATGCCGACAAAATGAATATGTAATTGCAATGTGCATCTTTCCTTCCGGTATTCTATTCCTATTACATTATACCCAAATATCTTGAAAAAGGTATCTGTACAATACGTAAATCAAAGACATTCTTCCTGAAAAACAGTTAACATGAGAATTAGAGCTGTTCAGCCTTCCAACGATGCCATTAACCTTAAATCGATAGGGCAAAAGCCGCATTTAATATTATAATACAAATACGACTAAAATATAAGATTTATACGCATTTTACAGTTTGGTTTATAAACTGCAATGTATTGTCGTAAGAAGGGAGGAAAACGCAATGTCTGGATATGCAGCACTACCTGACTTTAAAATCTTAAATGGCCGGGAGCTTGACGGTCTAATCGTTAATGATAAATTTATAAGTTACTACCAAGTAGAGTCTGCTCTTTATAATTATCCCAAAGTACTTGAAGCAGGCGTCATCGTTAATATCCAGGATGGTGAAAGCGTGATCCTCAAAGTATATCTGGCGCTGGAAGATTCTTTTTCGGCGAAGAAAGAAAGAGAACAGTACTGCTCGGCTGTAGAACAGTACATCAGAAACAGTTTTTCATTTAAAATGCCCATCTGGGTATTAATTCGTGAAAAACTACCAATGACCAGATCTGGAAAAATCCTGCGCTCTGTTCTTCGTGATTATTAAGATGAAATTTTATAATTAAATCAAATTTAAACCGAAAAAAGACCTTCTTATAAATTGAAGGTCAAAAAATGAGACTAAATGAGTAAAACGGAGACAATATAATAATAATCATAAAATACACAAAAATCAAATATATAATATAACCAGATTATCCATCTTAAACCATAATACCGACAAATTATGATTTAATTTACAACAGGGAAAAAATAATATTTTGATTTAAATAAAATAATCAAGAACCAACAAATCAAAATCAACCTGCGAATATTATTACCTAAAGCTGCAAAAGATAGTATTGGAAAAAGGGAAATACCGTAAGGTAAGTAACCTTTTTCGAAGGCTATCCGCCCTGTAGCGGAGACAGATACCCGGTCAGTTAAGCTGCCGGGTATCTTCATGACGCCACATACAGCCTAATGCCGCAGTTGATCGATAACAAGGAACAACAACCTTATGCCTGAATATTATTCACGTGGATTTTACCGCGGGCTAAAGAGAAGAAAATACCGACAGCACAAAAGCAGGCTGAGATCAGAAAAGCAAGGTGAATACTCTGTAAAAACTGCGGATAGTATTCAGGAGTAATCTGGTTTTTGCCGACAAATATAGAAATCAGCAGCGTAGCTGTAGCCATACTTAACATCTGACCGAGAACCCTCATCACAGATACTGAGGCGGAGGCAATCCCGTAATAATGCTTATCTACGGAACTCATGACTGCATTGGTATTCGGAGAAGAGAATAAGGCAAATCCAATACCCAGCACCATCAAAGCAGCTATGATCAAGAACAGAGAAGTATGCGGACCGATAAAGGAAAGAAGAAATAAGCCTGCGGCGGTTCCAGCCATGCCCAAAGAGGCAATATTGGCAGGTTCTTTTTTATCGGAAATACGCCCGGCCAAAGGGGAAATTAAAGACTGGATAATAGGTTGGATGATCAGGATGATTCCGGCATGTTCTGAAGACATACCCTGGACGTACTGCAGATATAGACTCAGAAGAAAAGTTACGGAGTACGATCCAGCATAATTGATCAATGCTGCGACGTTGGAAAAGGCAAAAACTCGGTTATCCTGAAAAAGCCTGATTTCTAACACGGGATTCGGGACCTTGAGCTGGCGTTTCACAAAGAAAACAAAACAAACAATGCTAAAGAGGATCAGGATAATCCCGAGAATATCGGGTAAAATACTCGAACCATAGATAAGCGCAATCAGGGTAACGGCGAAGATCATACTGCCTGGAATATCCAGTTTATCATTTTTGGCATCGGCCCAATCGTTCTTGACATATGTAATCGTTAAAACCGTGATCAGGACCCCCAAAGGAACCAATACCAAAAAAATGCTTCTCCAGTCCCAATACTTGGTTAAGAATCCTCCTAGAAAAGGCCCGACACCAAGTCCTACATATATGGCTGAAACATTAAAGCCCAGGGCTTTGCCGCGTTCCTGCGGCGGAAAGACCGAGGTAATCAGTGCCATTCCGGCAGTCGCGATCATTGACGCACTAATTCCCTGTAAGACTCGCATCATTATTAATAGTTCAATATTCGGTACAAAACCTGAAGCTAAAGTAAATGCAGTAAACGAAATGATTCCCCATTTATAAAGCCTGGTCCGGCCAAGGATGTCGGCGAGTTTGCCGATAGGAAGAAGAAACACAGCCGAAGACAACAGGAAAGATGTCGCAATCCAGCTTAAAACGACAGCATCTGCTGCAAATTCCTTTTGAATTGCAGGCAGCGCGATATTGATCGATGAAATCATAAATGGAGTCAGAAAAGAACCTGCGGTTGCCATAAACAAAAGGGTGCGCTTAACCGTTTTGCTGTCATCGTGGGTGTGGTCATGATGTTCGTTCATAAATACTCCTTTTTGGCTACATTTTTTGACCCTTGTTCCTTTTATTAAAACAAAAACACAAGTCCTAGATTATTATAAATGATTGTTTCTAAATCGTAAATTAATGTTTTGATGTATAAATTTTACATTTTAACGACATCCTATTAATAATTAACTTTTTAAGGAGGTTGTACATGAATATCTGGCAGAAGATTGCCCTTGCAATTATTATCATCGGGGCCATTAACTGGGGAATGATTGGCTTTTTCCAATTGGATCTTGTCAATGCCCTCCTCGGGGGGATCAGTCCGCTCCCACCGAGAATCGTCTATGCGCTGGTCGGACTCAGCGGCCTGTATTGCATCACACTTTTATTCGTACCGAATCGCGAATATGAGAGAGAAAGAAGGATCCAGCATAATCCTTAACGAGTCCCAAATTACTCAATAAGTCCAGCACAGCTCCAGAGCAAAGGAACCGTGATAATCGGTTCCTTTTGCCTGCTTTGCGTTGGATGATACATTTAGCATTAAAATAATAGCAAGTCGACTAAAATGTTTTTTTATTCGACGGGTTGTCGGGTAGGAATTTTTTGATATTTTTCCCTCGATTCTTTGTAATACCTGTTAAGTTTCCTGAGATTAACCGTCCACAGGTAAATGATATACGGTAAAAACAGCGTAAGCAGAATCGGAATTTCCGACATCAGAATAAAGTCAAAAAAACCGTGAAGTAGGATAGGAACATATAAGGATTTTCTGAGGTAAGCTCTCTCAAGATGAGGATGATCGGAGAACTTCGCCAGGGAAAGGTAGTATCCCATCGTCACACCGAGCAGCACGTGGGTCGGCACTGAGAATATTCCTCTGGAAAGGCCTACATACGGGTTGGCTGAAAAGTTTACAAGGACATACATGATGTTCTCGACTGTTGCGAAGCCAAGCGCGGCAAATACGGCATAGACAATTCCGTCTAGTTTTTCATCAAACGCCGCATTCCGATAGACTGTCCGTAGGACGACTGCCCTTTTGAAATATTCTTCGGTCAGTCCCGCAACGACAAAGGCATTGAAAAAAGCTGCCGCTACCCCGGTAAAGATGTTCACGGATGTCAGAAATTTTTCAAACAGCACGATCGGGATGACTGCCAGCGCTCCCAGGATAAAAACTTTTATAAGAAGATACAAAGGCTCTTTATCGAAACGGTCGGTATAATAGACTGCCAGGGCTAGAGCAATGACCGGAGTAAGTGCAATTACCAATATTCGCAGATCTAATAGCAAAAAGACCACATCCTTTTTTGTAAGTTTATCTCCTGTGAAGTACATCATCGACATGTAAGCAGCCTGAATATGTTAAGCTTTATTATTTGCAGCCGGAGCATTAAACATTCCTTATAAAATTTTCTCATTTTCCCACATTTTAATTAATTTACCCTTAACAAATTTTTTTTCTTATGTTATACTGTTAAAGCTTATGGGTTACCAAACATGCCGATGTGGCTCAGGGGTAGAGCAGCTCACTCGTAATGAGCAGGTCGTCGGTTCGATTCCGACCATCGGCTCCACTAAGACACGGACACCGCAAGGGATTGCGGTGTTTTTGTATGCCTAGATTATTTCAGAAAAATGGTCTCTGTCGCCAAATCGTCGCCCAAATTTACAGAACAGTACTTTATGGCACAAATAAGAACCTCCGGAGTAGTAAAATTCCAGAGGTTCTTTGTTAATTTGCAGAAGCTTTACTGAGGGCTTTTTCGATTGCCAGAGTCGCCGTTTTTTCCATGGTTGAATAAACATGCCCATATAGTCTTTTGGGGGTAGAGGGGTCAGCGTGGCCGGCTCTTCGTGCTATTTCATTATCAGATACAAGCTCTGATTCAATGAGTATTGTGATGTTCGTATGCCCATACGGTATAATTACGACAAACCGGAAAACCCTGTATTTATGGTGGTTTGAGGGTTTGAAGCCTGCTTTTTCATCCTTTTCCAAACGTGAAATGGGCAGTCAAAAATCGTCGTAATTGAGGTGATGTTTCATTAGCGACAAAAACGCAGAGCGCTTGATTGGCTTAGGCTGTCGGGCGCTCTGCATTCATTATGAATTAAAAAGTGAATGTAGAAAGTACATAGCGCGTCTATCACGCCCATGAGGGCCGGTAGACGCGCTTCTTTTATTTCCCCCAGCAAGTGAAGACTGGAGGTGTCCGAATGAGAGTCTACGGGAAAGAATGGGGCTACAACGTCTACGACTGCCGATATTGCCTGTACTGGAAGGGCTTGAGAAAGGGCTGTACTTATGAAAAAGGCTGCTGCTGTGACATACCGCAAACGCCGCCCAACAAACCGCCGCCACCGACAGTTACCGTTTCTGAGTGCGACAACTGTCCTTACGGGCGCGATTCTCCCTGCATCGGTTGGTGTTCAAAAGATGTCATGCACGCGGTAGGTCTGCACAAGGAGCGTGAGATATAAGATGCTGGATTACTTTTATGGAACTCAGGCAGAACAGTTTTCATTCTACCGCATCCCGAAGATGCTGTTCACCGATGAGCGCTTCCGAAATATCTCCGCCGAGGCGAAGGTACTCTACGGAATACTGCTTGACCGCATGAGCCTGTCGCAGAAGAACGGTTGGTTGGACGATGCTGGCCGGGTATATATCATTTTCACAACACAGGATATTATGGACGCTATCGACTGTGCTGACCAAAAGGCTACAAAGCTGTTGTCTGAGCTGGAGCAAAAAGCCGGTCTCATAGAACGCAAGCGGCAGGGCCTCGGCAAGCCCAATTTGATATACGTTAAAAACTTTATCGGCAGCTCGGAGTCACGATTCAAGAATCGTGAAAACCACGATTCAGGAGCTGTGAAAATCACGAATCAAGAATCGTTAAAATCACGATGTAGTAATACTGACTTTAGTAATACTGATTATAGCAATACTGATTCTTTTCTCTTCACTTCGTTCAGAGGCGGTCAAAGTCGGGAAACGAATCGAAGCGAAGAGAGACAAGAGTACAGAGAAATCATTTCAGAGAACATCGGGTACGAATATCTCCGCGAGGATTACCCTTATGACCGGGACACGCTTGATGAGATTCTGGAGCTCATGGTCGATGTGGTATGCACAACAAAAGACACGGTACGAATATCCGGCGATGATAAACCCGCCGAAGTAGTCAAGAGCCAGTTTCTTAAACTCGATTCGGAGCATATCAGATTTGTTCTTGATGCTCTTCAGAGGAACACCACCAAGGTGCGAAATATCAAGCAGTATCTGCTGGCGACTCTATACAACGCACCCATGACTATATCGAATCATTTCCGCTCGCTTGTCAATCACGATATGGCGAACGGTTTGATATAACTGCCGCAGTGAGAGCTGCGGCTATTTTTATGGAGGTGAATCCATGCCAAAGGCACAAAGCAAGTCCTCACAATCGGAGGAAGTGCGAAAGATACCGGTCGCTGAAATCCATCCATTCGAGGGACACCCCTTTCGCGTCGTGGACGATGAGCTGATGCAGCAGACAGTAGACAGCATTATGCAATTCGGTGTGTTAAGTCCCGCTATCGTCCGCCCTGACCCAAACGGCGGGTATGAAATGGTCTCCGGTCATCGCCGACTTCACGCCTGTGGGCTGGCGGGGCTTGAAGAAATCCCGGCCATCGTAAGAAATCTAACAGACGACGAGGCGGTAATCCTCATGGTGGACAGCAATCTTCAGCGTGAGACGATTCTGCCGAGCGAGCGGGCAGCGGCATACAAGATGAAGCTTGAAGCTCTCAAGCACCAAGGAAAGCGCGTTGATTTAACTTGTGACCAAGTTGGGCACAAGTTGGATTCTAAGAAAAGCGTTCAGAAGGTTGCCGAAGACGCAGGAGAAAGCAAAACTCAAGTTCAACGTTTTATCCGTCTCAACGAGCTTCTTCCAGAAATCCGCGAGAAAGTAGACACCAAAGAAATCGCGTTCAGCCCCGCTGTTGAGCTGTCCTATCTCAAACCCGCCGAGCAAAAGCAGTTCCTCGACGCTATGGACTACTCGCAGGCTACGCCGTCGCTCTCTCAGGCGCAGCGACTAAAAAAGCTTAGTCAGAGCGGCGAATGCACACAGGACGCTATGTACAAGGTCATGTCCGAGGAAAAGAAAGACGAGCTCGACCGTATCACTCTCAAAAGCGATGTGCTCCGCAAGTATTTCCCCCGCAGCTACACGCCCGTCCAGATGGAGCAGATCATCATCAAGCTACTGGAACAGTGGCAAAAAAAGAGACAGCGTGAAAACGAACGCTGAGAAAAGGAACGCCAAAATTATGAGCAACGTAAATATCACCATCAACGGCGACATCACCGTCAGCTTCGGCAATCCCGCACCCTCCGAGCTTGAAGCCGTCATCAGGGAGCTTGCGGAAGTCATTTTCGAAGAGGAAACCGCCGGTTCGGATGAAAGCGGCGATAATGGGTTTACCATTGCGTTTATCGTCCCCAACGAGATCAAGACCGTCACGACCTTCGCGGAATGTGCCGACTTCATCGATGAGATGGAAAACGGCTGCGAGTTCTACGTCGAGGGCGAATGTTTTAATCTGTTTTTTGAGCGCAAGGGGCTTATGACCTGCTTCGACGAAAACTATCTCGTCATTCCGGCGTTTACGCTTTTCCATGACGAACAGGACAGACCCGTATCCGCCGACAGGGAGAAGCTCAAGGCTCTGGACGACTATATCTGCGAAAACAGCACCGCGTTCCGCTTCGGTGATGAGACCGTAGCGGCGCTCAGACTGGAGGGTGAATTCGTTGAAGGAGTTTGAGGTCACGATTACCGAGACTTTGGAGAAGAAAATTGCCGTTGAGGCCCTGTCCAAGGACGAGGCGGAGCAGGCTGTCCGCGATATGTGGAACGACGAGGATATTATCCTGGACGCCGACGATTTCATCGATGTGAGCTTCAACACAGACGACGGCAAGGAGCTGTCCGCTGTTAATGAGAGCAAGAAGCTCGATGTGCTGCTCGTCGAACCCGGTCAGTACGCCCGTATGACGACGATAGACGCAGGGCTCAAATCCTTGCAGAAGACAGTAGGCGGAGATATAGAAGCCGCGTATTTCTTCGATGACCCCGTAGCGCTTGTTTGCCAGGAAGAGGGTAAAATCAACGGCAGCGAGCTTAACCGCGCCGTGCGTGACGCTGACGGCGAAATATTGGATATTATCGCCGGAAAGTTCTTTATCTGTGGTCTGGGCGAAGAAGACTTTACCTCTCTCTCCAAAGGTCTCCAAAAGAAATACGAGGATATGTTTCACCAGCCGGAGACCTTTCTCAAAATGGGGCGGAGCATTACCGCGATTCCCATTGAGCCGAAGGTCATGCCAGACGTGAAGAAGGACAAGGCCGCCATCGGAGCTGAACGCTGAGGTGGTATGCGAAATGAATATCTGTCGGGACTGCCGCCTTAGCGCGGCTTTTTTGATGCTCAAAACAAACGACACACTCCCGCACATGCGGAAAATCTGAGGAGGAAAGCGAATATGAATCACTCTGGCTATCAGAAGCCCGTAAAGAAAAAGTTGGAAGGCAACTACAAAACCATTGACATCGTTATTCTTGTTATCGTCATTGTCGCGGCGGCTCTTTTCATCTTCAAAAGCTGCTCCGGTGACAAAGCTGTTGACACTACGCCAAACGGCGGTGTCGTTTACGATTCCGGTGCGGTCGCGGGCGGCTGGGACGAAGCCGACGTTGACAAGATCGTCGAAGGGCTGAATGAGAAGGTCGAGGATGGCATGATTAACATCAGCATGAACACCTCACCGAACTTTGCCAACGGTACCTCTACCGGCAATCTCATGATCGTCAACGAAGCCGTCAATCGTTATCCGCAGGTGGTCGAGATCACCCGCAATGACACGAACGAGGTCATCTACAAGTCCGGCGCTATCCCCGTGGGCAGCAAAATCGAGAGCGCAAAGCTCTCGGCTGACCTTGACGCCGGTACTTACGAATGTACCGCAATGTTCTACAACGTCGATGCTGAGACCGGCGCATATCTCGGCTGCGCGGGCGCTATCATCAAGGTCACGGTTCTTGAGTAATCCAAAATCTATAAAACTTGAAGGAGAAAACCATATGAAAAAATTTCTTGCACTTGCACTTGTCCTTTGCCTCTGCGTCTGTATGTCCGCGACTGCCTTTGCCGCCAACATCGAGCAGAACGGCGGCTCCGGCTCTACACCGGTAAACCTCAGCTCCACCGACGACGGCACTCCCGGCGGGAATCCCTCCGCGACTGCCATGAGCGTCACCGTGCCGACCGCGCTGCCTATGGCGATGTCTCAGACCGGCGATGTTAATACCGCCACTGATTGCAAAATCATCAACAACAGCTTCGGCGCAGTCCGTGTGAAGTCTGTCACCATTTCCGCTGCCGGAGGCTGGAAGCTCACCGCTTTCGGCGATAAGTCCACTCTTGCCCGCGAAAAGGTAGACGCCAACAAACTCGGCTTTGCACTCTCTATCGGCGGCGGCTCTTCCGTTCAGACTGACGCTTCCAATGCGGCTTCTCAGACGCTTATCGCCGCGCCTGTCAACGGCTGCTATATGTCCGGCGTGGGCGACACGACCGGCAACTTCGTAAGCGTCAACTATTCCGCGATTGTAACCCCGCTGTCCGGAGCTGTGAATAACGCAACCGTAGCCAACGTGGTCTTTGTCATCGAATGGGATATTGCGGACTGATTTGCTCCCAACAGTAAAACAGCGGCGGGAGGCTCCAAGGCGGAGCCTCCCTTGTCGCGGAAAGGAAGTCACAATGAAGCATAAACGCTTTTCTGCAATCATACTTGCTCTGGCTCTTGTACTGTCCCTCAGCACTGCTGCGTTTGCGGCGAGCTCGGCCACGGCGACCGTTCCCGTCACGCTTACCGTCGCCAATGAGTACAGAGCGGTTAACGTCACCGTTCCGGCGAGCTTGCCCGTCTACGTCATCAACGGCACAGTCGTAACGGCTGACAATGCAAAGATTACCAACAACTCCAAGACCGGCTCCATTCAAGTCACAGGCATCAAGGTCACGGACGGGGCATACAAGATCGGAAGCTACGACAACTTCTCCGGCTCGAAGACCATCGCGCTCAAAATCAACGGCTGTGTCACCAACGGCGCGGGCAATATGGCAATCGCAAACGGCGCATTCCCCGTTATTGCGGCGGGCGGTAAGCAGCTTTTGACCTATTACGCCAAGGTCTCCGGCAACGCACCCAACGCCGACAATGTGCAAGCTGCGAATATCGTGTTTACGATTTCGATTGCGGATTAAGGAGGCTATATGGCAAAACTCAAAATGAGACCTATGCTCTCCCTGCTGCTGGTGCTGCTTACGGTGGTCACGATGCTCCCCGTATCGGCGCTGGCAGCGGATTTACCCGATGAAACAGATCATATCTGCACCGATGAGAACTGTACCCACGACCATGATGTGACTGATGTTTACGATGTTCAGCCGGGCTCTGACACACCCGGGCTTTCGGAGGATGCCCCGCCTGTAGAGGAAGAAGCGGATTTAACCGTGGCAACACCCACGATGCCGGAAATCCCTGTCGAAGAAGCGCCCGTACCGGAGACGACAACCGCGTCCGAAACACCCGTATATTTCGGCCATATCGGCAACAGTGCCGTGGAATGGGAGCTTGACCCGGCAAGTGGACGGCTCTTTATCAGCGGCAGCGGTTATGTCGATCCTTTCTATTCTCCTGACGAGCAGCCGTGGCACGAAGTGCGGGAACAGATTACCACCGTGCGATTTGAATTGAGCGCGGAGTTAGAAATTTACGATCTATGCTATTGGTTCGACGGCTGTGTTAATCTCTCCAACATAGCCGTTCCTGTCTATGTGCCTCAGATATGCCCCTCGGATTTCGCGGGATGCGATGTGCTAAGGCAACTGACCTATGGTGGCGTGGATGTTCTTGAGGAAATCACAGCGGATTACAGCAATCAACCCGATTCCGAACCGGCGCACGATAAAGCGATGGACGGCGGCATCACGCTGTTTTCTTCCTCAAACTGCGGCGTCCTCCAATGTACCTGTACCGGATCATGTCAATGGGGATACAGGAATTACAGGGTAGCGCCGGAATCGAACAATTACCATATTATGACGGTTTATTGCAATACCTGCGGAAAAACGGACGGAATCATCGTCAGCGGAAGTCACAGTTACAGCAGCAACGGTTATTGCTCGCTCTGCGGCTATTACAATTCCGCATACGACCAAACTGTCATCTGCTACCACAATTCCACCTACACCACATGGAGCGGCTGTAATTGGTATGACTACTGCCGCGCTTGCGGTCAGCTCATGGCTTCCGGTGTCAGTCACAGCTATTCTTATGGGAACTGGCAGTATTACAATACCTCTCAGCACCGTCGCACGGGGACTTGTACCTCCTGCGGCGCGACGACTTATTCCTATGGCAATCACTCAAGTACGGCGAAGTACGCGCCATACAGCAGCACTCAGCACAGCTACGGACAGTATTGCTCCGCTTGTGCTTCCTATGTCGGCTCTGTCAGCTATGCTAACCACTCGTTTAGCTACGGCGCATGGCAAAATTATTCGGAAACACAGCACAGACGGCTAAAAAACTGCTCCACCTGCGGGTACAGCGAGTATGAGTATTCAGGCCACAGCCTGTCCTATGGAGCATGGGAATTCATTTCCGATACACAGCACCAAAGGATAAACACCTGTTCCTGCGGGTACAGCAAGACCGAAACCGGCACTCACACAGATGCGGATCACGACGGCTGCTGCGATAATTGTGATTATCTCATGACGCGCTTTTCTGTCACTATTCCGGCATCGCTCTCGCTTATCGTTTCAAAGACCGGCGCGGTGTATTCCGCAAACAACGCTGCCATCGTCAATCATTCCACCGGCGCGGTTGAAGTGACCGCCGTGACGGTTACAACAGCCAACGGCTGGACGCTCGCCCCGTATTCCACCAACATGGCAAACGCCAAGGTCGATACGAAGCTTATCGGCTTCGCGCTGAACGGCGCGGCGACGGCAAACGCTTCGATTTCCGAAAATCTCACGCTCCCCGGCGATTGGTCGATTACAAAGGGAGGCCGTCTCCCGCTTGCCTATGACGCGGTTGTCTCCGCTATGTCTGAGGTGGTGTCAGAACAGGTGCTTACCATTGTATTCGTACTGGATTGGGCAGTTAGATAGCTCTATCAACATTCCCGCAGGAAGGAGGCGATTCTTATGCAGGAGGAGGTTGAAAGCCGGACGGTAACGCTGGCAATCTCTACGACAAAGCTCACCGGGCGGGTGCTCAAGTCGGCAATGGCGAAGTACCTCGCCCATCTAAAAGCTAAGAAAGCAGCGGGAACTACCGTGAAGCCCGCTGGCAGGCAGACCGTCAAGCAGCTTGTCGGGCAAAACGTCGGTGTGTCCAACATCGAGGTCAGTGAGAAGAATATAAAAAGCTTCGACCATGTGGCGCGGAAGTACGGCGTTGACTACGCTATCAAGAAGGACAAGACCGGCGAGATACCGAAATATCTTGTTTTCTTCAAGGCGAGGGACGCCGATGCGCTGACCGCCGCCTTCACCGAGTTCTCCAATAAAGTTGAGAAGAATAAAGAAAAGCCCTCGGTCATCCAGAAGCTCCGGGCGCTCAAGCTCCCGCAGCTTAACAAAGACGTTACCAAGGTGCGCAATAAGGATAAGGGGTTGGAGATATGAAAAAGCCTCTTAATCTGAAAAAGATCCTCATACCCAATATCCCGTATGTCGTAATCGCGCTGCTTGCTACCAAGTTAGGGCAGGCAGCGCGGCTTGCGCCCGGTACGGATTCCTCTCAAAAGGCGCTGCATATTATGGACGGGCTCAAAACAGCGTTCAGCTCCATGATGCCGAGTTTTCATCCCATAGACCTATTAGTGGGTGTGGCTGCTGCGGTTATCATTCGGCTTGTTGTCTACTTCAAAGGCAAAAACGCGAAGAAGTTTCGCAAGAATACGGAATACGGGTCTGCCCGTTGGGGAACGCAGGAAGATATTGCTCCGTTCGTTGACCCCAAGTTCGAGAACAATGTGATACTGACACAGACGGAGAGGCTGATGATGTCAAACCGACCCAAAGATCCGACCAAAGCGAGAAACAAAAACGTCCTCGTTGTGGGAGGTTCAGGCTCCGGTAAGACGAGATTCTTTATCAAGCCCAATATCATGCAGCTCCACAGCTCATATGTCGTAACCGACCCAAAAGGTACACTGGTTCTGGAGACCGGTTCTTTGTTGGTACGCAATCAGTACCGGCTCAAGATATTTAATTCCATCAACTTCAAAAAATCGATGCACTACAACCCATTCGCATATATCCACAGCGAAAAAGATATATTGAAGCTCGTTACGACGCTCATAAGCAACACCAAGGGCGAAGGCAAATCCGGCGACGACTTCTGGCAGAAAGCGGAAACACTGCTCTACTGCGCTCTCATCGGATATATCCATTACGAAGCCCCGATAGAAGAACAGAACTTCGCCACGCTCATTGAGTTTGTCAACGCAATGGAGGTCAGAGAGGACGACGAAACCTTTGAAAATCCGGTCGATCTGGCGTTCAAGGAGCTTGCCCAGCGCGAGCCTCAGCACTTCGCCGTGCGGCAATATGCCAAGTACAAATTAGCTGCCGGCAAGACCGCAAAAAGTATTAATATTTCATGCGGCGCAAGGCTTGCTCCGTTCGATATTCAAGAGCTGCGGGAGATAACTATGTACGACGAGCTGGAGCTTGATACTCTCGGAGACAGGAAGACAGCACTGTTTCTCATCATGTCCGATACTGACAGCACCTTCAACTTCCTCATTTCCATGATATACAGCCAGCTCTTCAACCTTCTCTGCGAGAAAGCGGACGACGTTTACGGCGGGCGTCTGCCAGTTCATGTTCGCTGCCTCATAGACGAAGCGGCAAACATCGGACAGATACCTAATCTAGAAAAGCTCATGGCTACCATCCGAAGCCGTGAGATTTCCGCCTGTCTCGTTTTACAGGCGCAGTCTCAGCTAAAAGCCCTGTATAAAGACAACGCCGACACCATCATCGGAAACTGTGACAGCTCCATCTTCCTCGGCGGCAAAGAGCCTACGACACTCAAGGAGCTGAATCAGGCGCTTGGCAAAGAAACCATAGACCTCATGAACACTGGCGAAAGCCGTGGCCGAGAGGTCTCACACAGCCTAAATTACCAAAAGCTCGGGAAAGACCTCGCGTCAATCGACGAGCTTGCCGTTCTTGACGGCGGCAAATGTGTTCTCCAGCTTCGCGGCGTGAGACCGTTTATGTCGGATAAGTACGATATAACCAAGCATTCGAATTACAAATACCTCTCCGATGCAGACTCGCGCCGCACGTTCAATATTGAGAAGTTCCTGTCCACCCGGCTTGTGCCGAAGGAGGATGAGGAATATGAAGTGTTCGATGTGGCTGTCATTGACACTGTGACAGCCACATCGAACGAAGGAGAAATGTAATCCCTATTGAGTTTTGCGTGAGGGTTTCACATTAACATCCGGTTTTATGTTACCCTCAATCTTTCCATGTTCTTTCTCAAACGCCTGTATGCTCTCTCGAATCAAAACGAGGATATGGCTGTTGGCTGAGCGCCCCTCATAGTCAGCAACAAAACCGAGCTTTTCTAGCATTTCTTCCTCGATGCGAATAGATACACTTTTTATTGCCATCATCTCACCTCACAGTAGATATACTATGGGCTTATTTTAGATGTATTATGTGATATAATGTTTGATATAGATATGCGGTATATCTAAAAATTGAAAGTGGGATGAGAGATGAAAACAGCGTACTTTATTAAATATCCAAGGGTGATCGATGACTTAAAGAAGCCACATCTAATCAACCAGGAGCGTCCATATGAGATAGTAGAACAGCTCGTACTTGCCGAAATTGACTATGAAAATTTTATTACGGATATGAGAGCAGACAGGCAGTTTATCGAGGATGCTGCCGAATTTTGTGCGGAGGGTGATGTAATAAAATGCCTGTATGTAAGGCATCGCAACAAAGCGGACGGAATTCTTGTTGTTCCAGAAAACAAATCGTATGTCAAATGGGCGGCATACCTCACTGAAATTCCCTTATAACCCAAACCAATAAAGCAGATATGTTATGTCAGAAGGGCAATCAGTGCCCAGTCTGTAAGCATATGAAAAGAAACCATGACGACAGATATAAGACAACTCCTCGCTGCAAGGTCGGAACGGAGCATCAATAAATAATTAAATATTGAAAGGAGACGCCGGAATCGAGAAGCCGCACATGCGGTTTTCGTTCCGGCTTTTGCTTTTACCGCGAGATTTTTACCTGTGCAAAAATGATTCCGGCAAAAAAATCATGGAGTTTTTCAACAGTGCAGTAGGTGTTCTCCAGACTCTCGTAATCGCTCTCGGTGCGGGTCTCGCAATTTGGGGTGTCATCAACCTGCTTGAAGGGTACGGCAACGACAACCCCGGCGCGAAGTCCCAAGGCATGAAGCAGCTCATGGCAGGCGGTGGTATCGCCCTTATCGGCATCGTCCTCGTGCCTCTGCTCTCCGGGTTGTTCGGTTAATCTCGGAGGAAACTGAATAAACGAGGTTCCTCCCTCCAAGGGGGGAACCTCTGAAAGGAGGGTAAAGCCCATTGGATTTAATATGGGAGAAATTTACGATGTGGCTCAAAGAACTGCTCATCGGCGGTATCATGGACAACCTGACCGGCATGTTCGATAACGTCAACGCAAAGGTAACGGAAATCGCCGGGCAAGTGGGCGCTACTCCCCAAGGCTGGAATAGCGGCATCTTTAATATGATACGAACGCTTTCGGATAACATCATCCTGCCGATTGCCGGTGTTATCCTCACCTTCGTCATGACGCTGGAGCTCATTCAGCTCATCACGGACCGGAACAACCTTCACGACGTAGACACCTGGATGTTCTTCAAGTGGATCTTCAAAACTGCCTGCGCGGTGCTTATCGTCACCAATACGTGGACTATCGTCATGGGCGTGTTTGATGTGGCTCAGAGCGTAGTCAATAGCGCGTCCGGCATCATCGTCTCAGACACATCAATTGCTCTGGCAGATAACGTGGTCGCCCTTGAAGCGCGGCTGAACGACATGGAGGTCTGGTCGCTTCTGGGGCTGTGGCTGCAATCGTTCATCGTCGGCATTACGATGTGGGTGCTCGGTATCTGCATCTTCCTCATCAGCTACGGCAGAATGATTGAAATCTACCTTGTGACCTCGGTTGCGCCTATCCCTATGGCTACTGCGGTCAACCGCGAATGGGGGCAGATGGGTCAGAACTATCTACGCTCGCTGCTAGCACTCGGCTTTCAGGGCTTTCTCATCATCGTGTGCGTGGCGATCTATGCCGTGCTCGTGCAGAATATGGTGATCGAAGAAGATATAACGGCGGCTATCTGGACTTGTATGGGCTACACGGTGCTGTTGTGCTTCACGCTCTTCAAGACCGGCAGTTTGAGCAAATCAATCTTCAACACGCACTGACGGAGGTGACGATAATGGCTTATGTACCCGTACCCAAGGATTTGAACGCGGTGAAAACCAAGGTCATGTTCAACCTTACCAAAAGACAGCTCATATGCTTCGGAGGCGGCGCGGCTATCGGCGTACCGCTCTTTTTTATGCTCAAGGGCAGCATTGGGACAAGCGCAGCGGCTATCTGCATGATAATCGTCATGCTCCCCTGCTTCCTTTTGGCTATGTACGAAAAGAACGGTCAACCGCTTGAAAAGATACTTCGCAACATCATCCAGGTTGCGTTTATCAGACCCAAGCAAAGACCGTACACAGCCAACAACTTCTACGACGTTTTGGAGCGTCAGGCTAAATTGGACAAGGAGGTCGGGCGTGTCGTGAGGCGTCGTTATAAACGAAGTTCACAGGACACGCCCCCAAAAACACATTGAAATGTGTTTTTCAAAGCTATGTATAGGAGGTAGAAAAATTGTCTCAGGCAAGAAAACTCACAAGAGCAGAAAAACGTCAGATTGACGCGCTTATTGCTAACGCTAAAAAGCAGGACAAAAGACACAAATCCGCACAAGATAGCATACCGTTCCAGCGGATGTATCCGGACGGTGTATGCCGTGTTACGGACAATTATTACACGAAAACCGTGCGGTTTCAGGATATTAACTATCAGCTCAATCAAAACGAGGACAAGACCGCCATCTTCGATGGATGGTGCGACTTCCTCAACTATTTCGATTCGTCTGTCAAGTTTCAGCTCTCGTTTGTGAATATGTCCGCGACAAAGGATACCTGGTCTCGCGGCATCAGTATCCCCTTACAGGGCGATGACTTCGACTCCATTCGTACAGAATACACGGGAATGCTGCAAAACCAGCTTGCGAGAGGCAACAACGGACTGATCAAGACAAAATTCCTCACCTTTGGCATCGAAGCAGAGTCGCTCAAAACCGCAAAGCCCCGCCTTGAGCGCATTGAGACGGATATACTCAACAACTTCAAGCGGCTCGGCGTGACGGCAGAGACGCAAAACGGTATGGAACGCTTGAAGCTGCTACACGATGTGCTCCATATCGACGAGCAGCGTACCTTCCGTTTCTCATGGGACTGGCTTGCTCCCTCCGGGCTGTCGGTCAAGGACTTCATCGCGCCATCGTCCTTTGAGTTCAAGACCGGCAGCACCTTCGGGCTTGGAAACAAGATTGGCAGCGTATCGTTTTTGCAGATTCTCGCGCCTGAGCTCAACGACCGTATGCTCGCCGATTTCCTGGATATGGAATCCAGCCTCATCGTCAATATGCACGTCCAGTCGGTCGATCAGGTCAAGGCCATTAGAACCATCAAGCGCAAGATAACCGACCTCCAGAAGATGACCATCGAGGAGCAGAAGAAAGCCGTGAGAAGCGGATACGATATGGATATTATCCCGTCCGACCTCGCCACCTACGGCACGGAGGCGAAGAAGCTTCTGCAAGACCTCCAGAGCCGCAACGAGCGAATGTTTCTGCTGACCTTCATGGTGCTCAATATCGCAGACAACAAGCAGCAGCTCGACAACAACGTGTTTCAGGCAAGTTCCATCGCTCAGAAATACAACTGCGCTCTGGTAAAACTCGACTTCCGGCAGGAGGAAGGGCTGATGAGCAGTCTGGCACTCGGTCTCAATCAGATCGAGATACAGCGGGGCCTAACGACCTCAAGCGTCGCCATCTTTGTGCCGTTCACCACACAGGAGCTGTTTCAAAAAGGTAAGGAGGCGCTGTACTGCGGTCTAAACGCGCTGTCCAACAACCTTATCATGGTTGACCGCAAGCTGCTTAAAAACCCCAATGGTCTTATCCTCGGCACCCCCGGCAGCGGCAAATCGTTCTCCGCGAAGCGTGAGATTGCCAACGTGTTTTTAGTCACGGAGGACGATATAATCATCTGCGACCCCGAGGCCGAGTACGGCCCGCTTGTGGAGCGGTTGGACGGGCAGGTCATCAAAATTTCGCCCACCTCTACCGACTATATCAATCCCATGGATCTAAACCTCAATTATAGCGATGATGAAAATCCGCTGTCGCTTAAGTCCGATTTCATTCTGTCGCTATGTGAGCTCATTGTCGGCGGCAAGGACGGCTTGCAGCCGGTCGAAAAGACCATTATCGACCGCTGCGTCCGTCTCATCTACCGCGAGTACCTGAACGACCCGAAGCCGGAGAAGATGCCCATACTCGAAGACCTGTACAACGAGCTGCGGCGGCAGGACGAAAAAGAAGCGCAGTATATCGCAACTGCCCTTGAAATCTACGTCGCCGGCTCGCTTAACGTCTTCAACCACCGCACAAACGTGGATATTCGCAGCCGCGTCGTCAGCTACGATATAAAGGAGCTGGGAAAACAACTCAAGAAAATCGGTATGCTGATCGTGCAGGATCAGGTCTGGAATCGCGTCACAGTAAACCGCGAGGCTCGCAAATCTACCCGTTACTATATCGACGAAATGCACTTGCTCTTGAAGGAAGACCAGACCGCTGCCTATACCGTTGAGATATGGAAGCGCTTCCGTAAATGGGGCGGCATTCCCACGGGTATCACGCAGAACGTCAAAGACCTGCTTTCCTCCCGTGAGGTCGAGAATGTGTTCGAGAACTCCGACTATGTGTATATGCTCAACCAGGCGTCCGGCGACCGGCAGATACTCGCCAAGCAACTCAATATCTCCCCGCATCAGTTGTCCTACGTCACTCACTCTGCTGAGGGCGAAGGGCTTCTTTTTTATGGCTCGGTCATCCTGCCGTTTGTGGACAGATTCCCCAAGGACACAGAGCTATACAAGATAATGACGACAAAAATGCTCGACAAAATTGAACAAAAAGAGGATAAGGAAAATGGCTGATAACAAAATGATGATTTTTGAGAACAATACGTTTGGCTCGATTCGTACCGTTGTTATGGATGATGGAGTGTGGTTCGTCGGTAAAGAGGTTGCGGCCATCCTGGGTTACGAACGGACGACCAAGGCTGTTACAGACCATGTAGATGAAGATGACCGACTGATGCTGAACAGAAAAACTCAGTCCCAATTTGGGATTGAGTTAGGTCAGCGTGGTGGTTGGCTTGTCAGCGAGTCCGGTCTATACAGTTTGATTCTCTCCAGTAAGCTGCCCACAGCCCGCACTTTCAAACGTTGGGTCACAGCAGAAATATTGCCCTCTATCCGCAGACACGGCGCATATATGACCGACGCCGTAATCACACATTTGGAGGAAAACCCGGAGCTTGTGCCGGAATATCTCAATCATCTGCGTGATGAAAACGCCCGCACAAAGGAGATTCGTCGGCAGCTTGACACCGTGACCGGGCAGCTCGCCATCGCGCAGCCCAAGGCGGACTACTATAACGCCTACGTGAACAATGAGGACGCGCTTTGCTTCCGCTATGTGGCGAAGGAGCTGGGCGTGTCGGAAAGGAAGCTCATAAATTATTTGCTCGATAAGCGTTTCCTCTACCGTGATGCCCACCGCGATTCCAGAGTGTTCCCGCGCGCCGGCGACCGAAACGACCCGCTGTTCCTTGTCCGTGACTTCCATACGCGTTCCGGTCACAGAGGTCAGTACACCGTTTTGACTGTCGCGGGGCGTGAATGCCTGATGCGGCGCGTCGGTGAGATCTCCACCTATGTACCGGAAAAGAACCGGGATATTGTTCCCGAAATCTGCCCCATATCGGCAGAGACTGTATAAGCAGCATGGAAGTTACCCAAAGAATTGAGGTGATACACAATGGCAAAGCGTTCGCCACGGCTTGTATTCACCGAAGATGAGCTGACTGCACCGAAGGTGGCGAAAGCCGCCGCCAAAGCGGATAAGGCGGTAGACAAGCTCGAAAAAGCCGAGGCAAAGATTCCGAAGAAAACAGTCAAGAAGAAGCAGCGCGTCGTTGACCCGAAATCCGGCAAGGTCACGACGCGCCTTTATTTTGAAGAGGTGGACAAGAAGCGTCCGATCTCCAAGCTGTCCCACGCTGTGCGTGACGCACCGGGGCTTGCGGTAAGCTCCACAGTTCATAAGAAGCTGCGTGAGGCAGACGATGGCAATTCCGGCACGGAAGCGGCGGACAAGGCTCTGGAAATCGCCGAGGGCAGCGTCCGCATCGCTGAGAGTGCTCACCGTTCCCATAAAGAAAAACCGTATAAGGCGACTGACAAGGCTGAGACCAGAGCGGATAAAGCCAACGCCCGTGCCTTGAAGAAGGAATACGCCGAGCAGAACGGCTCGACCGTCAATCCCTATTCCAAGTGGCAGCAGAAACGCGCCATCAAGAAGGAGTACGCCGCCGCAAAGGCCGGTAGGGGCGCGAACAACACGGTCAAAGCGTCCGAGACCACCGCAAAGACGGCGAAGAAAGCCGGTGAAGCGTCCAAGAAGACCGGCGAGTTCATTGTCCGTCACAAGAAGATCTTTCTCATCATTGGCGGCATTGCAGCAGTGCTGCTGCTGTTTTCGGTAGGTATTTCATCCTGCTCAACCATTATGCAGGGGCTCACCTCAAGCATAGCCGCATCGACCTACCCTTGCGAGGACGCGGATATGCTCACCGCCGAATCTGCCTACTGCGCGATGGAAGCGGAGCTGCAAGACGACCTCGATAATTACGAAGCCACGCACAGCTACGACGAATACCACTTTGAGCTTGACGCAATCGAGCACGACCCATACGTCCTCATATCCGCCATAACCGCGCTCCACGGCGGCACATGGACGATAGACGAGGTTGCCGGTATCCTGCAAACCCTGTTTGACAAGCAGTATATCCTCACCGAAACGGTAACGACCGAAACCCGATACCGTACCGAAACCCGCACAGGCTATTACGTTTACACCGATCCAAGCACCGGCGAAAGCGAGGTAGTCGAGTATGAGTACGACGTACAGATTCCATACACCTACTATATCTGTAACGTGAAGCTCGAAAACTTCAACCTTTCCCATGTTCCGGTATATATCATGTCGCAGGATCAGCTCTCGATGTACGCCATGTATATGGCGACCCTTGGCAATCGCCCGGATTTGTTCGCATCCTCCGGCTATGTCGGCAAGTATTACAACACCGAATACGAGGTGTATGAGATACCTCCCGAAGCGCTTGAGGACGAGCAGTTCGCGGCAATGATAGCTGAGGCTGAGAAGTATCTCGGGTATCCGTATGTCTGGGGCGGAAGCTCGCCGTCAACGTCCTTTGACTGTTCGGGCTTTGTAAGCTACGTCTGCAACAACTGCGGCGTCGGTTGGAGCTTCGGACGGTTGGGCGCGGAAGGTCTGCGCGGTATATGCACCGCCGTGTCAAAATCCAATGCCAAGCCGGGAGACCTTATTTTCTTCCAAGGGACGTATGACACAACCGGCGCTTCCCACGTCGGCATCTATGTCGGCAATGGGATGATGATACACTGCGGCGACCCTATCCATTACACAAGTATCGAAACAAGCTACTGGCAGCAGCACTATCTTTCAATGGGTAGGCTGCCAAGTCCGTAAGAACTGGAGGTTATTTGATGAATCCCAGAATCACAAAGCTCAAGGAAGAGCGTGATAAGCTGTTTGAAAAAGCAACGGCGTATCAGGCTCGTATCAAGGCCATCGAAGAACAAATCATGAAGCTTGAGAACACCGATATCGTCGGCATCGTCCGCGAGACCGGCGTTACCATCGACGAGCTTGCCGAGATTCTCGCTTTGCTCGAAAAACAGCCGAACGCGGCTCTCCCCGAAAAATATATGAATATGGAGGAAGAAGATGAAGAAAGGTAAACTGCGTATCTTCGCCGTTATGTGCGCCGCCGTGCTCTGCATGGCGGCTTTTTCACAGACTGCACTGGCGGACGGCGGCTATTACGAATCCAACGAGTGCGGCGACAACACGCCTCCCGACTCTATCGACAGCATTACGGTCTCCACCGAGGACGTAAAGCTGCCGGAAAACAAGGGCGGTGAACCGCTTACCCCCGACGGCAATCTCTCGCTCATCGACGATATTTTGCAGGATGAAAGCTACTTTGTGAGCGACGAAAAGGTCGTGAAGGACAAACAGTTCATCACCGTCCAGACAAAGAGCGGCAACTACTTCTATATCATTATCGACCGCAGCGGAGACACGGAAAACGTGTATTTCCTCAACATGGTCGATGAAGCTGACCTGATGGCGCTCATGGAGGGAAGCAACAGCGGCGTGACCATCGCCTGTACCTGTACCGACAAATGCGTCGCTGGGGACGTGAACACCTCCTGCCCGGTTTGTAAGAACAATATGAGTGAGTGTGTCGGCAAGGAAGCGGTATCTACGACCCCTGTTCCTGATGCCACAACGGAGCCGGACACCGACCCCGACGCCGATAAAGGCGGCGAAAAGTCCGGCAGTAATACCGGCTCGCTGCTTATCGTGCTGGTTATCGCGCTCGCAGGCGGCGGCGCTCTGTACTGGTTCAAGTTCCGCAAGCCCAAGGCGGATACCAAAGGCAGCGCCGACCTCGACGATTACGACTACGGCGAGGACGAAGACGATGAAGAGTATGAATTTGAGAAGGACGACGCCGATGAGGACGTGTCCGACGACAATGATGATAAGGAGTAATTGAATATGAAGCTGATTATCGCTGAAAAACCTGCTGTTTCGAGAGCTATTGCCTCCGTGCTCGGCGTGAAAAAGCGTGAGGACGGATATATGGAGGGCAACGGATATCTGGTTTCGTGGTGCTTCGGGCATCTGGCGGAGCTTGCCGATGCTGACGCCTACGACGAAAAGTACGCCAAGTGGCGTTACGAAGACCTGCCCGTTATGCCGAACCCGTGGCAGTATACAGTCAGCCGTGACAAAAAGAAGCAGCTCGACCTGCTGTGTTCCCTGATGAAGCGAAACGATGTGACCGAGGTGGTCAACGCCTGCGACGCGGGGCGCGAGGGTGAGCTTATCTTCCGTACCGTCTACAAGCTGTCCGGCTGCATGAAACCCATGAAGCGGCTGTGGATTTCCTCCATGGAGGACGCCGCCATTCTCGACGGTTTCACTAACCTCCGTGACGGCGCTGAGTATGACCGACTCTATGAATCCGCACTCTGCCGCAGTAAGGCGGACTGGCTCGTCGGTATCAACGCCACGCGGCTGTTCTCCGTGCTCTATCACAGAACGCTGAACGTCGGTCGTGTCATATCTCCTACGCTTGCCCTGCTCGTTCAACGAGAGGCTGAGATAGGCGCATTCAAGTCGGAGCCGTTCTACACGGTCAATCTCGACTTCGGCGATTTCAACGCTGCCGGTGAAAAACTCGCCGATGCGAAAGACGCGAACACCAATGCCGACGCCTGCCGTGGCAACACGGCTCGCATTGTAGCTGTTGACCATAAAGAGAAGTCGGAGAAAGCTCCCGCGCTCTACGACCTGACCACACTCCAGCGCGACGCCAACCGTATTCTCGGGTACACAGCACAGCAGACGCTGGATTACTTACAGTCGCTCTATGAGAAGAAGCTGACGACCTACCCCCGCACGGACAGCCGCTTTCTCACCGATGATATGGAGGATTCCATTCGTGCCGCCGTGCTCTGCGCCGCCGGCATTATGGGGACGAATACGCCGGTGGTTATCAACCCGGCGCAGGTTTGCAACAGTAAAAAGGTCTCCGACCACCACGCCGTCATTCCCACCATTGTCGCGGGCGAGACCGACCTTGCCGCTCTGCCTGCCGGTGAACGAGAAGTGCTTCTGCTCATCTGCCGTCAGGTGCTGATGGCTGTGAGCGAGGCCTACCGATATACCGAAATCGTCGTTACGCTCGAATGCGGCGGTCACAGCTTTACCGCCAAAGGCAGAACGATCACGATTCCCGGATGGAAAGAATATCTCTCTCAAGAGCAGAAGGACAAAACTCTGCCGGAGCTTGCCGAGGGCGATACACTTACTCCGACAGATGTCAGCGTCAAGGAGGGCGCAACGACTCCGCCCAAGCACTACACCGAGGACACGCTGCTGTCTGCTATGGAAACTGCGGGGCAGCGTGACGCTGCACCCGATATGCGCCTGCGGACGCAGGACGAAGAACCGGAGCGACGCGGCCTCGGCACTCCCGCCACTCGTGCCGCTATTCTGGAAAAGCTGGTGTCTGCGGGACTTGTGGAGCGTCGCAAGAGCAAAAAGACGGTGAATCTCATTCCGTCTGACGGCGGCGTATCGCTCATTACCGTCCTGCCGGAGCAGCTTCAGTCACCGCTGCTCACCGCCGAATGGGAGCAAAAGCTCAAACAGGTGGAGCACGGCGAGCTCGCCGCTGATACCTTCCTCGCGGAGATCTCCGATATGGTCTCCGAGCTTGTCAGAGGCTACGAGGTCATCAAGGGCGCGGAGGTGCTGTTTCCGTCGGGCAGAACTGTCGTCGGTAAATGTCCCCGCTGCGGAAGCAACGTCACCGAGAGCAAGAAGGGCTACTTCTGTGAACGCTCCGACTGCAAGTTCGGGCTGTGGCGCGACAACAAGTTCCTCGCCGCAAAGAAAATCAATCTGACGAAGAAGATGGTGTCCTCGCTTCTCACCGACAGACGCACCTACGCAAGCGGCATTTATTCCGAGAAAACCGGCAAGAATTACGACGCCTATATCGTCCTTGAGGATGATGGTGCTCGCAGCTCGTACAAGCTGGATTTCACCAAGGAAGGCAACTGATGCTGTGCTTTATCCTCGGTTGCACGGTCAGCGGTCAGCAGGCGCACATGGAGGAAGAACGGCACATCGGCGGTAACGAATAAATGCAAAAGGGCTCCTGTATGGATTTGTTTTCGTACAGGAGCCTGATTTTTTCATATAAAAACCGTAAAGGAGGTTTTCATCATGGCAGAAACACAGACCAACAAAGACCGGCTCAAAGAGATAACCGCGTCTATCGAGACCGGCATCAAGGAGCTTTTTGAATCCGACAAGTATCGGCAGTACCTCACGACCATGAGCCGTTTTCACAAGTACAGCGTCAACAACACTATGCTCATTTATCTGCAAAAGCCCGATGCCACCGTCGTGGCCGGCTTCAATAAATGGAAAGACCAGTTCAGCAGAAATGTGAAAAAGGGTGAGCGCGGAATCAAGATAATCGCGCCAACGCCGTATAAAAAGATGATCGAGCAGGACAAGCTCGACCCGGATACCAGGCTCCCAATGCGGGACACTGACGGGAAAATCATCACCGAGGAAAAAGAGATGAAAATCCCCATGTACAAGCCTGTGACCGTTTTTGACCTGTCGCAGACGGAGGGTAAGCCGCTTCCGCAACTCGCTTCAGACTTGCAGGGCAACGTACAGAACTATGACGTTTTCATGGAGGCGCTCAAACGGAGCGCTCCCGTTCCGGTAGAGGTCATTCCGTTAGCGAATAATCTGGATGGCTACTTCGATTCCGAGCATCAGCGTATCGCCATCCGCGAAGGTATGAGCGAGGTGCAGACCGTCTCCGCAACTATCCATGAGATAGCCCACTCCAAGCTCCACAACAAAGAGCTGCCGGAAGTCGTGGAACAGTGGAAGCTCGTCATGGTCAGCGACGGCGGCACACGCAGGGACTTTACAGGTGGATATAATACGCAGGCTGAAGCCGAAGCTGTTGCGGAATCTATCGATTGGAAGGTCATGGACGAAAACGAATTTGAGTGGCGGCTTGAGGTCGATGAAGACACCTCTATCGCAGAGTATGTTAGGAAAAGTCGAAATCTTGAAGAGGTTCAGGCTGAATCCGTGTCCTTTGCCGTTTCAGCGTATTATTCGATTGCCACCGGAGAGAACAGCTTCGGATATATTGCCTCATGGAGCAAGGGCAAGGAATTGTCCGAACTGCGCGAATCGCTGGAGACCATAAATAAGACAGCTTCCACGCTCATCACGAATATTGACCGAAATTATGCTGAGATAATGAAAGAGCGCGGCTTGGACAAGGTTGAGGTTGATCTGGAGCAAGTCACCGAACCGTTCTTTGAATACAAGCTCCATGCGAATCCACGCGGCACAAGCGAAAAGGACGCCGCTTTTATTCAAGCGTATGAGCACAAGAGCGGCGAGGTATATGCGTCGGATATAATCGGGTTCGGTGCTTACTCCGATTTTATTCCGCTTGTGAATCGCTTGAATGATGATAAGGTAACGCCCGCAGACGCGATGCAGATAACAAACGAGTATGATTATACTCCTCCCTCGCCGGAGGTTGAGCGTGGCGTAGAAGAAATACTTGCCGCAACTGCCCCGGACAACGGTTATTTGCCTGACCCGTCCATGTCCATTGAAGCGATGAACGCCTACGGCTACATGGATGAGGATATGCTGCCGCTGTCACGCGAACGAGCAATTGAGCTGTTCGAGCGTGATATACCTGTATATATGCTCTACACCGACAACACCGAAGCGATGGCATTTGACACAGATGAGATTATCAACTTTGACGGTATGCTCGGCGTGACCACCGCTGATTGGGAGCTTGCGCCGGACGACCTGAAACCGAAAATGCAGGATATAGAGCAGGCGTTTATAAGTAATCCCGCCGACGCCTTTGCTATCTATCAGCTCAGAAATGCGGACGATACGGCGGAGCTTCGTTTCATGGGCACGGAGTATTTGCAGAGTAGGGGGCTAGAAATCGACCGCGACAATTATATCCCTGTCTATACCGGCGCTCTCGACAATAACGGCGATGAGCAGGACAAGCTGAACAGTATCTATGCCAAGTTCAATATCGACCGTCCGCAGGACTTCACCGGGCATAGCCTGTCCGTCAGCGACATCGTTGTTCTCCGGCAGAACGGCGTGGTATCCTGTCACTACGTTGATTCCTGGGGCTTCAAGGAAGTACCTGCGTTTCTCCCACAGCAAAATTATCTCAAAAATGCTGAAATGGCAGTGGAGGACGACTACAACCAAATCGACGGTATCATCAATAACGGCAAACGCGAGACCACCGCTGAGCTTGAAGAAAAGGTTAAAGCCGGTCAGCCAATCTCTCTGCTTTCCTACGTCGAGGCCGCTCGCTGTGAATCAGAGCCACAGGAAGCGCCGAAACAGCCTGAAAAGAAGCCCTCCGTTCTTGCCAAGCTGCACATCCCGTCAACCGAAAACACAATGAAATCAGCGCCGAGAAAAAGCGCAGAAAGAGAGCTGTTATGAACAATTTTACCCACGATGAAATGAATCTCATGTGTATCTACAACACCGGCACAAGGGAGGGCTTGATGGATGCCCTCGCCGCCATGCGCGAGTATCTTGAGCCGGAGGAAACCGAGCTGCGGGAGTTGACCGATTCTGCACTGGAGAAGCTGGAGCATATCACCGATGCGGAATATGCCGGGCTTGAGCTTGTTCCCGATTTCGATGAGTAAACAGCGGTAGAAAAATACACAATAAGCCTGTATACTATGGGGTGGAAGGATTAACGCTTCCACCCCACATCTATACCCGAAATCAGGTGAGACAGTTGGCAAAGAAAAATCACCATTCGCTTAAATATAAGATGGCGTCGCAGCCGAACAAGACCTACAAGGATTTGAAGCAAAAACAGAAGCTGAGGATTTCCGAATGGATGTTTTGGGAGGTGTGCGAATATTTTCGTGAAAAGGGTTCGCTGCCGCCCGACGATGAGCTTGAACCGATGGCGCAAAAGATATTCGTAAAGATACGCGGCGCAGCTATATGGGTTCCTTTCGATGATGTTTTAGCGGAGTTCAGACACAAACAGCCACGCGTTGCGGAACGAATTGCAGAGCAGGGACTGCCCGACCCTCCTGTACCAAAGCAGAAGAAAACCGAAGCGGAGAAGCTCGCCATAAAGCGAATGCGGAGAAAAAACAAAAAGAAGAAGGAAAAAGAGCGTCTCGAAAGCTCCCGCGTGAATCCCGGCCAGGACGACCGCTTCTTCTTCATTGCCGGATACACCTCCGGCAGCGCTCCATACGGCGTTACTTGGGAAGAGATGGGGCTTGCGCCTTATGAAGACCTTTGTGACCCGAATGCAGAGGATTGAGTATGAAAATTGAGCTTGAAAAGGTCATATTTGAAATAGAAGCGGCTGACAACGCCATGGCCGCTTTCTGGGACACAGAAAAAGGCGAGGCTGTTTACCTCTCCGACGAGCTCTACACGGGCGAGCGTGACGAGGAGCTGGAAGAACTCATTGACAACAGCCCCGGACGCTTTTTGAGGTTCCCCACACAGTACGATATTCACGAATACAGTATCATGGAAAGCTTCATCGAAAGCCTTTCTCCCGGTCAGGAGCAGAACAGGCTTGCTCTGGCAATTCACAGAAAGGGCGCTTTTCGCCGATTTAAGGACGCCGTAAATGCGCTTTCTCTTGATAAACGATGGTATGCCTTTCGAGATAAAGCCTATCGGAATATTGCTATCCGCTGGTGTAGCGACAACGGCCTTGAATGGTGTGAGGACAACGTAACAGCCGAGTAAAAACAATATAACCAACATTTTGAGCGGTTCATTTGAGCCGCTCTTTTCTTATTCTTAAATTGAGGAGGGAAAAAGTTTTATGCCAAGCAATTTACAGGCATACCGTCAGATGGCGGAACACGCCGCCTTGCAGATCACCGGCAGTCACCGAAGCTGGATGGATTTCTTGAGAACTGCCGCGCGGCTGTACAAGTACCCTTACAACGAACAGGTCATGATTCACGCCCAGCGCCCCGACGCTACCGCCTGCGCCGAGTATGACTTCTGGAATCAACAGTGGGGACGGTATGTGCGGCGCGGCTCAAAGGGCATCGCCGTCATCGACACGTCCGGCGACAATCCGAAGCTGAAATACGTTTTCGATGTTTCCGACACCGGCACACGCGAGAACTCCCGCGACATTCGCTTGTGGAAGCTTCGTCAGGAGCATAGCGACAGCGTGAGTGCTATGCTGGAGCGAAATTATGAGGTTTCCGGCGAGAAAGGGCTTGCCGAGCAGCTCGAACGCGTCGCCGCACAGCTTGCCGACGAATACTGGAACGAGCATCAGCGGGATATACTCGACATCCTTGAGGGTTCGTTTTTGGAAGAGTATGATGAATTCAACGTAGGAGTTCAATTCAGAAACGCCGCCACCGTCAGCATCACCTACGCGCTTATGTCGCGTTGCGGGCTTGAACCTGACGAGTATTTCGCACATGAGGACTTTTTAAGCGTATTTGACTTCAACACCCCGGAGACCGTCGCAGCTCTCGGCACGGCGGTCAGCGAGATCAATCAGCAGGTGCTGCGGCAGATTGAAGTTACTATCAAAAAGTATGAGCGCCAACAGAGCGCGGAAAGGACAAGCGAATATGGAAGAATTGACTTACAGCCGGAACGGAGATTACCTGATTCCCGACCTGACGCTCTCGAAAGAACCGGAAACGCCGCTGGGCAAGTACGGGAGACTACGGAAGACCTATCTGAAGGAGCACCGTCCGGTGCTGTGGAACAGATTGATTCTGTCGGAGAATCTGTACCCGCACCTGCGGGAGATCGACGAGACGGCGAACCGGAGATTGACGCAGATGATGCCGGAGTTGATGAGCCTGAACGGAGTGACGGAGAGCTTGAAGGCGACCGACCCGATGAAGTGGACAGGGCTGATGAACAACCTGAAAGCGCAGGCGGAGGAAACGATTCTCACGGAGCTGATTTACAGCTAAATCCCTTTGAATCCCCTGCTCTTGGTGAGCAGATAAGCCTTTTTCTCTCGGAAAACGAACAAATCACATTTATAGACGAAGCGGAGAGTGTAGCATATACGCCCTTCGCTTTTTCTTTTGCGCAGGAACAAATCGACGCCGTTCTCCGGCTCGGCGGCAACAATGATAACAGCCGTCAGCGCGTCTCCGCTGAGTATATGAAACAGAAGTCGCAGGACGAAATTGCCGCGTTTCTGAGCCGTGAATATGTCGGTGGCGGCGGCTTCAACGACGGCAACACTCGTTTCTCCGTGTGGTTCGCCGAGGACGGCATTCACATGGCGCAGGGCAACGCCGCGCGATACAGCAGTTCCGCGCAGATTATCTCATGGCAGGACGCGGCAGCGCGCATAGGTGAGCTGCTGGAGCAAGGCCAATTTGCCACCAACGTGGAACTTGCCGAGACGAAGGGCTACACGCGCAGCCAGCTTGCACAGTCGCTTTGGTATCTTCACAGAGATATTGACGAGGCTGCAAGAGAACGACACTATCTTTCCACTATGGAGCCGCTTGATAAAGGCGGCTATCCCGAAATGACCGAAAAACTGGCTAATGCTCTCGCCGAACCCGCGTTTCTATCTAACCTTACGTCAGAGTACAGACAGTTTCTCGAAGCCTACCATGAGGACAGGGGCATACTTCGCTTCCATTATCATCGTCCCGATGAACTGCTCGATAATCTGCAAGAGCTTGCGTCTCCGTGGCGTGAGTATCCATCGGATATGAGCGAACAGCCGCAGACGGACAGATTTATCACTGAGGACGAAATCAACGCCGCACTGACCTATGGCAGCTCCATCGAGGGCGGCAAGGGGCGGATTTACGGCTACTTCGCCCAGTCTCACACCTTGAAAGAACAGGCGAACTTCCTCAAAAACGAGTACGGCATAGGCGGTCACAATAATGCCTTGCCCGGCTCATTCCACAGTTGGGAAGACCACAACAGTAAGGGTATTAGCATCAAAAAGCCGGACTGTTTTGAGGTTCAGCTTGCGTGGAACAACGTGGCGAAGCGAATCGCTGAGCTTATCAAGCGAGACCGTTATCTCACACCGAAAGAAAAGACACGCTACGAAGCGCTTAAACAGCCAACTGAGACGGTCATAGAGCCAATGACTGAACCCGTGTCCGAACAGAACACCGAATCTGAGCCTACCCCGCCAGTCATCACGGTTCTGGATGTTGAGATGGAATCGCATCTAATCTCGCAGGACGATATAGACGACGCTCTCCGCGAATGGAATGGAGACCCTGCAAGTAAACGTGCTGTCGTGCAGTATATGACCGACCATGCCCGTGATAAGGATACCGCCTCATGGCTTGCCCTTGAGTATGGCGCTCCCGAATCAAAAACGCTGTCCATCACCCGTACAGGTACGGACGAAGTAGTGGAGCTAACATGGGCAAAGGTACAGCGTCGTATCGCTCAGCTTGTACAAGCGACCAACTTCTACACTGAACAGGAGCTTGACGATTTCACCGACGTTGACACCGCCGCAGTCCGAAAGAGCCTGAACAGTCCCGAAGCGCAGGAACGCGCCAACGCTCTAATTAAAGCGACTGAACGCATCGCCCCGCCGCATGAGCGTTTTACAGTCATTGAGACCGATAAGGGTTACGCCATCTGGGACGACCTACACGACGGCTATTACGTCGATGATGTGGGCGTGACCGAAGAATTTACAAGCGAATGGCAGGCCGAAGACTATCTGAACGAAGTCCGTCAAGCTATCGCCGAAAAAGAAGTCGCAGAGTGGCAATATATCGAGCGTGAAAACGCCATCCCGGAGGTCTCAGGCGCGCGCCGTGAGCAGATTATGAGCGCCATGGAAGCTGCCGGCCTCCACTATGACGACATCGACAGCTACGACGGCCATTATGTGTTCCGCGAGGACGGTGGAACGCCTTATTCCTTTGCGGATTTGCGTGAAGTCGTAGACTGGCTGAACGATGTGGTGTTCGATGACCCTTCCCGAAACGAAGCTGCCGAGCGTGTTCTTTATCCCGAACGGTATCAGCAGACGAATGAAAACCTCCGTGAATGGGCTGAGAGCATAGAGCAGGAGTATCAGGCGGCAATCGCCGCTCTGCCGGAGGAACAGCAGCGTGTCGTTCACGCTATGGAGGCCATGGGGCTTCGGCTCATTATTCACGCGCAGCCGTGGTCTGCAAGTGAAGCCGTAGTTTTTACCCCGATTGAGTTAGATCACGGTTATCCGTCAACCTTTTCTTCTTGGGAGGAAGCGTACAAGTGGCTGGACGAAGCACCCTTTGACAAAGCTCCCGGTTTGCGAGATGCGATTCAAGCCATCCTCCACCCGCAGGAGCCGGACAGATTTCCGTATTCCGTGGGCGATACCGTCTATTTGGAGGATGGCAAGGCGTTTCTCATTGAGGAAATCGGCGACCATAATATCTCGCTTCGAGACCCGACGCTGTTCTATCCGATATGGCGCTCCGAAAGCCGTGAGAGCTTTGAACGGCTGATGACGCGCTATCCGCAGTCGGAGCAAGCCGCTCCATCAAAGCCGGAAACAAGAACCGAGACCGTCGCGGTTTATTCGGCAGAGGAAAACAATCTCCCATACGATATAGTCATCCAAAGGCTGCATACCGAGCCGGAGCGAACGCCGCCGAATATCGACCCGCCGCCCGAAAACTTCCGTATCACGGACGATAACCTTGGTACTGGCGGCGCGAAGGCAAAGTTCCGTATGAATATGGACGCCATCAACACACTGTTGCAAATCGAGCGTGAGAACCGCGCCGCTACTCCGGATGAGCAGGAAATCCTCGCCAAGTATGTCGGTTGGGGCGGTCTGGCAGAAGCTTTCGATGATACCAAGCAGAACTGGTCGAAGGAGTATCAGGAGCTCGCCGCTACACTTTCGCCGGAGGAATACGCTGCTGCCAGAAGCTCTACGCTGAACGCTCATTACACTTCCCCGACAGTTATCAAGGCAATCTATGAAGCAGTCGGCAACATGGGCTTTCAGACCGGCAATATCCTCGAACCCGCGATGGGTGTTGGCAATTTCTTCGGCTTACTTTCCGACAACATGGCGGGAAGTCGCCTCTACGGTGTGGAGCTCGACAGCATCACGGGACGAATCGCAAAGCAGCTCTACCCAAAGGCGGATATTACCGTGGCGGGTTTTGAGACCACAGATAGGCGGGACTTCTTCGACCTTGCTATCGGAAACGTCCCTTTCGGGCAGTATCAAGTCAACGACCGGGCTTACAACAAGCTCGGTTTTTCCATTCACGATTACTTTTTCGCAAAAGCGCTCGACCAGGTGCGTCCGGGAGGCGTGATTGCTTTTGTGACCTCGCGCTATACGATGGATAAGCAGTCGCCGGAGGTTAGGAAGTATATTGCCCAGCGAGCGGAGCTTCTCGGCGCAATTCGTCTGCCCAACGATACTTTCAAAGCAAACGCCGGAACGGAAGTCGTCTCGGATATCATTTTCCTGCAAAAGCGAGACCGTCCCATCGAGGTAGACGCAGACTGGATTCACCTCGGCAAGTCCGACAACGGCTACGATATCAACAGCTATTTCGTAGAGAACCCCGAAATGGTGCTCGGCTATACGACCTCTGAGAGCACCCAATACGGACGGCAGGACTACACCGTTGCGCCCATCGAAGGTCTGAGCCTTGCCACTCAGCTTGCGTATGCCGTGAGCAATATTCGCGGCACATACGCCGAAGCAGAGCTGCCGGAGCTGGGCGAAGGTGAAGAAATCGACACCTCGATTCCGGCAGACCCCAACGTGAAGAATTACAGCTACACTGTCATAGATAACGATGTGTATTATCGCGAGAACTCACGTATGGTGAAACCCGACCTCAACGCCACTGCAAAGGAGCGCGTAAAGGGCATGGTCGAACTGCGAGACTGCGTTCAAAAGCTCATTTTTCAGCAGATGGACAGCTTCACGCCGGATATGGAAATACGCCGCACTCAAACAGAGCTCAACGACCTTTACGACAGCTTCACAGACAAATACGGTCTTATCAACAGCCGCGGCAACGCCCTCGCCTTTGCCGACGACAGCTCATATTATCTGCTTTGCTCCCTCGAAGTGCTGGACGAAGAAAACAACCTCAAGAGCAAGGCGGATATGTTCGCCAAGCGCACGATCAAGCCCCATGAGGTTGTGACATCCGTAGATACAGCTTCGGAGGCTCTGGCACTATCCATCTCCGAAAAGGCTCGCGTGGATATGGCATATATGAGCCAACTCACCAGCAAACCCGTGGATGAGCTGGCATCGGAGCTGCGCGGCGTTGTTTTTGTTGACCCGACGAACGAGCAGTATGTCACAGCAGATGAATATCTTTCCGGCAATGTCCGCGAAAAGCTGCGTCTTGCCGAGCTTGCGCTTCCCGCCGACCCGAAATTCCAGACAAATATTGAAGCGCTCACCGCCGCACAGCCGAAAGACCTTGACGCATCCGAAATCGAAGTGCGCCTCGGCGCGACGTGGATAGACAAAGAATATATCCAGCAGTTCATGTTCGAGCTGCTTGAGCCGCCGTATTATGTGCGCCGCAGCATGGAGGTCAACTACTCGTCGTTTACGGCGGAGTGGAATATCTCCGGTAAGAGCTCAGTCGGCTACGGCGACATCAACGCCACCATGACCTACGGCACGGAGCGAGCCACCGCCTACAAAATACTTGAAGATACCCTCAACCTCCGCGATGTGCGCATCTACGATACCAAGACAGACGCTGACGGCAAGGAGCGCCGCGTGCTCAACTCCAAGGAAACAACGCTTGCCCAGCAGAAGCAGCAGGCCATCAAGGACGCATTCGGGGATTGGATATGGCGAGACCCGGAGCGCCGTCAGGAACTTGTTGCGAAGTATAACGAGATTTTCAATTCCACCCGTCCCCGCGAATATGACGGACAGCACATCACCTTCTCCGGCATGAATCCCGAAATCAGCCTCCGTGAGCATCAGAAAAACGCCGTAGCTCACATCCTCTACGGCGGGAACACGCTGCTTGCACACGAGGTTGGCGCGGGTAAGACGTTTGAAATGGTAGCTGCCGCAATGGAATCTAAGCGTCTCGGTCTCTGTCAGAAGCCGCTGTTTGCCGTACCGAATCACTTGACGGAACAATGGGCAAGTGAATTTCTTCGTCTCTATCCCTCAGCGAATATCCTTGTCGCCACCAAAAAAGACTTCGAGACCCGCAACCGCAAGAAGTTCTGCGCGAGGATTGCAACCGGCGACTACGACGCGGTGATCATCGGTCACTCTCAGTTTGAGCGTATCCCGGTATCTCAGGAACGACAGGAGCGTCTGTTGCAGGAACAGCTATGGGAGATCGAGGAAGGGCTTGAGGAACTCAAATCCAGCCGTGCGGAACGCTTCACCATCAAGAGCCTTGAGCGTACAAAAAAGAGCCTCGAAACGAAGCTCAAGAAGTTGCAGGATTCTACCCGCAAGGACGATGTTATCACCTTCGAGCAGCTCGGCGTTGACCGCCTTTATGTAGACGAGGCGCACAATTACAAGAACCTTTTCCTCTATACAAAGATGCGGAACGTCGCCGGCCTTGCCGCAACAGACGCGCAAAAGTCCTCGGATATGCTGCTCAAATGCCGGTATATTGATGAGGTCACGGACAGTCGCGGCGTAGTCTTCGCCACAGGTACGCCGGTCTCGAACTCCATGACGGAGCTGTTCACGATGATGCGCTATCTCCAGCACGACACCATCCGCGATAAGGGGCTTGCTCACTTCGACTGTTGGGCGAGCACCTTCGGGGAGACAACTACCGCTATCGAATTAGCACCGGAGGGTACAGGCTACCGCGCACGGACGCGCTTTGCAAAGTTTTTTAACTTACCGGAGCTGATGACACTGTTTAAGGAAGCGGCGGATATAAAGACCGCAGACCAGCTCAATCTTCCAACGCCGACACCGATCTACCATAATATCGTCGCACAGCCTACGGAAATACAGAAAGGCATGGTGCAGGAGCTGTCCGAACGTGCCGCCAAGGTTCATGCCAGTCTCGTAGACGCTTCGGTTGATAATATGCTTAAAATTACGTCGGACGGACGCAAGCTCGGTCTCGATCAGCGTGTCATCAACCCCGATCTGCCAGACGACCCGAGCAGCAAGGTCAATATGTGCGTAGACAATATCACGCAGATCTGGAATGACGGTCAGGATGAAAAGCTGACACAGCTTGTCTTCTGCGATCTCTCAACTCCGAAAGGCGCACCCTCGCAGAGAGCCGCAAAAGCCGCGGCCGGTAATCTCGACAGCCCGGAGCTTCACGCGCTGGAAGCGATGCTCGACAAGGAAAACGACACCGGGACAAGCTTCACGATATATGACGACATCCGTGAAAAGCTCGTATCCAAGGGTATTCCGAGAGAACAGATCGCGTTCATCCATGAAGCCAACACTGAGGTTCGCAAGAAGGAATTGTACGCAAAGGTGCGCTCAGGTAATGTGCGCGTGTTGCTCGGAAGCACGTTCAAGATGGGGTCAGGTATGAACGTGCAAGATCGCCTTATAGCACTCCATGACCTTGATTGTCCGTGGCGGCCGGGAGACCTTGAACAGCGCAGCGGTCGTATCATTCGTCAGGGCAATATGAATCCCGAGGTGCATATCTACCGCTATGTGACTGAAGCAACCTTCGATGCCTACCTCTGGCAGACGGTCGAGAATAAACAGAAGTTCATCTCACAGATTATGACAAGCAAGTCACCGGTGCGCTCATGTGAGGATGTTGACGAAACGTCTTTATCCTATGCGGAGATCAAGGCGCTCTGTGCCGGCGACGAACGAATCAAAGAGAAGATGGATTTGGATGTTGATGTGGCGCGGCTCAAGCTGATGAAAGCAAGTCACCAAAGTCAGCAGTATAAACTGGAGGACAATATTCTCCGTCACTTTCCGCAGCAGATAGAGGAATGTAACGGCTTCATCACTCGCTTTGAATCGGATATGAAGACGCTGGCGGAGAACCCACACCCGACAGACGGTTTCGCCGGTATGACAGTCAAGGCGGACGTTCTCACAGACAGGGACAACGCCGGAGCCGCACTTTTGGAGGCATTCAAGGATGTGAAGGGCTTGGAGCCCGTCCCCATCGGCAGCTATCGCGGATTCAACATGTCGCTTACACTTGAAGACTTCGGGCGCGAATATGTGCTCACCCTCAAGGGCGAAATGAGCCATCGCGTATCTCTCGGCAAGGACGCGCGCGGCAACCTAATCCGTATTGACAATGCGCTGGGTGCCATGCCGGAGCGTTTGAAGAACGTACAGGACAGGCTCGAAAATATCCGCGCACAGGAGGTATCCGCTAAGACGGAGCTTGGCAAGCCCTTCCTGCAGGAGGATGAACTGCGGATGAAATCCACACGGTTGGCAGAGCTTAACGCCGAGCTCAATATCGACGACAGAACGCCGATGGAGCAGCTTGCGGACAGAGCGGAAGCATCGGAGATTGCAAAATCCGCGCGCCCGTCTGTGCTTGAAAAGCTCAAAAGCTTCTCCGAGCAAACACAGGGACAGCAACGGAAAAATCACGAACAGGAGGAACGATGATTATGGATATATCTATTCGACCGATGAAGAAAGAGGAAGAGGCATTCTGCTATACGCAGGAGCAGAAGTTGATGGAAGCGTCCGGCTGTATCGGACACCTCAGAGCCGATATGGATACTAATGGCAAGGGCTTCTTTTCCTCATGGGACGACCACTGTGCCGATAAAAAGACGCAGGCGTTCAAAACGGAGTTTGGTGAGTTTATCAATGCGCTCCGTTTTGATGGGCAGTACGGCGGGCTTCTGAAGGACAGAAGCTCGCTTGCCTCATACTGCTATGATAATGCCGAGAAAAGACTCGACGATGACCGCAGCTACGGTTTTCGCGCAGACGCCGGGGAATACAGCTATATGCTTCGGCTCAACCCCAACAAGGGCGATTACAACCTTTACTGTTACGCCTATGAGCGTCAGGCGCTCGATTCACAGCTCCGTCAGCTTCAAGACAAGGCTGAAATCGAGCGTGCTCCGTTGTATGTCCATCCCACAGAATATGCCCGTGAGCATGACGAGCTGCCGCAGTACCGAGCCTCGAACAAGGCGAATGTTGCCTGCAAAAAGGCGTTGGAGGATGCTATAAACGGCAACTATAGCAACAACTGCCTTGACAGCGAGACAGCGTTCAAGCAGGTCTCTAATGTGTTCGGGCGCGACCGCGTAGTGTATGTTCTTGCGAACTCTGTCAGGCAAAAATCGTGGGACGGGCGTATTTCCGATAAGAACAAGGCGTGGGCGCAGACGATTCCCGTCCATGAAAACAAGGATTCGTGGGGTATTGACCGCAACTGCTATTTCGTTGTAGATCAGGCGCACACCGGTTTGCTTGATTTGCTTGTCTCCCATGTCCGAAAGGTGCTCGAAAAAGAAAAAGAGCAGCCGCAGAAGAAACCCTCCGTGCTCGGCAAGCTGCAAAAGTTTGAAGCTCCGTCTGCCGCTGAGCCGGTGAAAGGCGCGGTTAAGAAATCCAAAGAGGCGGAGCTATGAGCACCGAGAACCGAAAACGTCAAATAAGCCTCCGATTCCGTGTTACACGGGAGGAATGCGATGCAATAAAGGAAAAGATGGCGCTGTCGCATATAACCAATCTTGAAGCCTATCTCCGAAAGATGGCGGTTGATGGCGTTGTAGTCAGGCTTTCTCTGCCGGAGCTGAGAGAAATGATTTCGCTCCTGCGGTATATGAGCAACAATATAAACCAGATAGCCAAGCGGCTCAACGAGACCGGAAGGGCGTATGATTCCGACTTCTACGATATACAAAAACGCCAGGACGAGCTGTGGGTAAAAGCTAACGAAATCATCACCAAGCTTGCGGAGCTATAAGCTGTTCCGTATTCGGCAGGGACTTGACATCCTTGCCGAAGTACATAACGTCAGGTAAAATAGTATCGTAAACATGGGAGGCGTTAATGATGAAATTTATCTTGAAGATACTCTTTGCTCCGATTATCCTTATTTTGTGGTTCATTACCGGGCTGTGTACGGTGCTCGTGAGAATATCGGCGACAGTATTGTTCTTCGTGGCGATCCTGTTCGCCGTCATGGGCGTCATCACCATTGCAACTGGTGAGGTGCTTCGCGGCTGCATCGGGCTGGGCGTAGCGTTTCTGCTCTGTCCCTACGGACTACCTATGCTTGCAACGTGGCTGTTGGCGCTATGCCACGGTTTCCGATTCTGGTTCAAGGATGTCATCTACGGTTAAGAATAATCAAGCGACGCGGGGAGAAATCCCCGCGATTTTCTTTTTAGGGAGGTGTCCGGCTTGGCTACGACCCGCATCATTCCTATGCACCACAACAAGGGAAAAACGCTTGCCCGCTGTCTGTCCGACCGCACGAATTATGCCATGAACCCGGACAAGACCGACGGCGGCGAATTGATTTTCTCATACGAGTGCGACCCCGAAACCGCCGATTCCGAGTTTCTGCTGTCAAAGAAAGAATATCGTGAGAACACGGGCAGAGTACAGGAAAGTGACGTTATCGCCTATCAGCTCCGGCAGTCCTTTAAGCCCGGTGAGGTATCGGCGGAGGAAGCAAATAAGATTGGTTATGAGCTCGCCATGAGGTTCACAAAGGGTAATCACGCTTTCATAGTCGCCACTCATATCGACCGCGCTCATTATCATAATCACATCATCTGGAACTCAACTTCACTCGACTGCACAAGGAAGTTCCGCAATTTTTGGGGCAGCACCGAGGCGATACGCAGGCTGTCGGATATGATCTGTATTGAGCACAGGCTGTCCGTTATCGAGAATCCGCAGAAGCACGGCAAGAGCTACAACAAGTGGTTGGGAGATAACGCCAAACTCTCAAACCGCGATTTACTGCGTATGGCTATCGACTCGGCGTTAGAGAAAAAGCCGAAGGACTTCGATGCTTTTCTGCATCTATTGAAATCCTCCGGCTATACGGTTTCGCAGCGTGGCAAAAATCTTAGCTTCCGTCATACAGGGCAAAAACAAAATATCCGGCTGTCGTCACTCGGCGAGGGATATTCCGAGGGCGAACTGCGAGCTGTCATTTCAAACGGCAAATTGCACAAGCCCTTTGTCAAGAAAAAGTATCCGAAACGCGTTCCAAAGCCGACGTTAATTTTTGAAATCGAAGCCAAGCTCAATTCGGGAAAAGGCTATTGGTATGACCAGACCATGAAGGTCGTCAAGCTCAAGCAGATGGCAAAGACGCTCATGTACCTTGAAGAAAAGGACTATACTGACTACGCAGAGCTTTCCAATGCGTCGGAGAGCGCCGATGCTCGTTTCTATGAGTTGAAGACGCAGATAAAGGCGGCGGAAACGCGGCTTGCGGAGATTCAGACGCTTCGCACTCACATCATCAACTATTCCAAGACCCGCGACATTTACACGGGCTACCGCGAAGCGGGATACTCGAAAAAGTACCTTGTCGAACATGAGGGCGATATTATACTCCACAAGGCTGCGAAGAAAGCCTTTGATGAATTGGGGCTCAAGAAGCTGCCCACGGTTAAAAGCTTACAGGAGGAATGGGGCAAGCTGCTCGGTGAGAAAAAGGCGGCTTACGCCGAATACCACAAGGCTCAAACCGAAATGCGCGAGCTCGCCGTCCACAAGGCAAACGCCGCATATCTGCTCGGCATCGAGGAAGAAAAATCGAAAGAAAAGGAGCGTCAGCGAGATGAAAAATAAGCGCCGGAACGGTGCGCAGCCAGAGATGAAATCTCTGTTCAAGGGGCATGGGGGATTCCCCATCAAGCAGAAAGGAGAGGCGGTCAGCATCTCCTTTGCACTGGAACGCCATTTATGGCGTCCCAGAGGCATTGCTTGCCCAAGCATGGAAATCATCTATAACAGAACCTTCTGTATCCTCAATTAAATGGCTTTACCCCAACACTTCTTTTGTGTAAATCTAACCAAATACATTATGCTTCACCAACTAAGCATTATAAACATAATGTTTAATTCGCAAGAAAACGATTTAGATTTACAACAAAATAACACTGTTTTCGCGCTTGTTCTCGCATTTTTTCCAAATTTCGTTGAAAAAACGACAATGGCATGATATAATATAATTTAAGATTGTTTACACGAAATCGGATTGAGGAGCGGAGTCATGAAAGTAAGCTATAAAAAACTATGGGTTATGCTGGCTGAACGCGAAATCAGCAAGGCCGAATTAAGAAAACAGGCGGGTTTATCCTCCGCGACATTCACGAAGCTCCGTAAAAATCAGGAAGTCACATTATCCGTTATGCTAAAGATTGCAGATGTGTTAAGCTGCAATGCCGGGGATATGATGGACTTCATCAAAGATGATGATGTTACTCCAGAGGCTTCTTCTGTTGACGCAGAGGGTTGAGTCCTTTTTGTTGGACAGGAAAAGTTTTATTATTAGCATAGGGTGGATAAGTGTACCTCCCCGTGATCTACGAGGTGACATTCGATGGGAAAACTAATTGGCTCGGGCAATACTGAAAACTTTGGCGAGAAGCTATTCATCGGCAAGGTTCAGGAATACCTTGATGACTCTAGTATCATATATTGGAACCGTCAAATTTTCGGAAGAGAATTTGATGTCTGTATTCTTATGCCCGAAAAAGGAATCCTCGTTGTTGAACTGAAAGGATGGCGCGAGGAAAACATTCTGCGTGTAGAAAATAACGAAGCTGTTATCATTCGTACAGCCGATGGAGAGGTGCCAGCTTCTCCTCAAAAGCAGGCAAGAGGATACCGTTTTTCTATTGAACGGCACATTCGGCAAAACATTGGCAAATTCCCTCTTGTGTTCCAAATGGTGTGTTTGCCCCAGGTATCCAAGGCGTTTTTCAATTCCCGTCGCCTGGATGTTGTCATGGAAGAAAAGTTCACTATTCTCAAAGAGGACTTGACCGACAATGTAGCATTTTTCAATAAGTTAGATCAGGTTCTCCGGGAAGTTTGTAACTGGAACAGAGATCCGTTTGATAGGAGAACCATGTTGGAAGTCCGGAATCTGTATGAGTCTGACATTGACCTCGATGAAGACGGCGAATCAGAAATTGAAAAAGAACTGGCTTCCTCCTACCATCAACATGACTATTCTCGCTTTTATTATTTTGATGAAACGGATGGACTGACTAGCAACATCATAAATGACATTGCGATTCAGTATCTAAATGGTTGCAAGTTATATGGCGTCTTTTCCAAAAAAGCGCAGATGCTTGCTGTCCTCAATGCCCTTGATGCGGCTCTGACGCAAAGAGGCTTGGTACGGAATCGCGATAATATCGAAATTGCATTTGACGAACAGAAAATTCATACTCCTTTGGCTGTTTCTATCCATGACATGTTCATGGGCTTCCATTGCTCCATGAGTGTATTAAGTACGCCTTTCGATAACAATACAACCTCCTTTGTAATCCAAAATGGTAAGTTTAATTCTGCTCAAGAACGCATACTCAAGAAGCTTAGTGAGCAAAGTCATTTCAACTTTGAGCAGTATCAGGTGGAACACGCTTCCCCGGAAAAAAATATTGTAATTCGTGCCGGTGCAGGTACTGGTAAAACCTACACGATGATTTCCCGTATTGGTTTTATATGTTACACACAAAATGTCCCTCTGCAGAAAATGGCCGACCGCATTGCGATGATTACATTCACGAACGAAGCTGCCGACCAGATGGAGGAAAAGCTCAAGACATACTTTAGGAATTGCTATCTTGTAACCTCCAATCCCGACTATCTGCATATGATCTCTCAAATCGACCATATGCAGATTAGCACAATTCATTCTTATGCCAAAAAGCTTATTGCCCAGCTTGGAACATCTTTCGGCTACGGAATAGATTTGGGCATAACATCCAGCGAATTTTATCGGCGCAAGAAAATCTCGGATTTGCTTGATGTTTACATACAGCAGAAAGAAATCGAGTACGGAAAAAATTATACAGACAAGCTTGGTATGCCTGTTTATGCTATCCGCGACAGCATCCTTGATTTCATCGGAAAGCTGCATAATAAGAGTGTCAATATTGGAGCGATTGAACCTCAAGATTTCGGAACCCTTCTGAACGATGAGGCGCACGGCGAATTGCATGAACTACTGGCGAGTGTAATCCCTTCTGTTGAACAAGAGTATTTCGAAGAACTTCTTGAAAACAACAAAATCCATCTCAGTTCCATGATGTCCGTACTCAACCGCTTTATCAACGATCCGGATAGTGAAAGCAGAATTAGAGAACTTAAAAAGGATAAACACGCTCAGCAGTTTATGTTTGTTGACGAGTTCCAAGACACTGACGACTCTCAGATAGAATCTCTGCTGCGAATTGCACAGGTTCTTGATTACAATCTGTTCCTTGTTGGCGACATTAAGCAGTGCATTTACCGTTTCCGTGGTGCAAAAGAAAAAGCCTTTGACCAATTAGGTATCGAGAAGAATCCTGAGAAGTGGTTGGAGTTATCTTTGCAGCGGAACTACCGTACAGATAAATATTTGCTGGATATATTTGATCGTTCTTTTACCTCATGGGGAGAATTGGCCGAAGAATTGCTCACCTACGATCCAGCCCAAGATAAGCTCATCGGAACGAGAGACTATAACGGAAGATATCTGTCCTCCAAAAACCGTTTCTATCGGTGCCTTCCCGCCACAAACGAAGAAATGCGTATTCCCGTTCTTGTCGAGGAAATCAAGCGAATCCAAAAGCGTATTCAGTATGAAGAAAGCCAAGGCATAAAACTTTCCACAAAAGAAAAGAGCATTGCAATTCTCGTGCGCGAAAACTGGCAGGCGGATATGATTCGCACCGACTGTGCCCGCCTCGGAATTAGCGTACACACCAATACAGGCGGCGACTTGTACATGTCCCAGCCTGCTATTGACATGCTCACATTGGTTAATGCTCTGGTTCACTTCGACGAGGCAAATTATTTATACAACCTCGTAGCCTCGAACTTCTTTAATCTCGACATACCCAAATCCAACTTCTACGAAATCCGCATGAAAATCCGCACCGGAGGGTGGAGAGCAAAGACAGACGAGAAGGAACAGGTTAATTATCTTATTAACTTTATGAACCTAATGCTTGCAAACACCGTTGATAAAAACAATAAATGGGAATACATCGTTGCAAGCCTCAGAACACAGCCCATCCTGCAGGCCATTCGCAAAGTTTACAGCACCCTCGAGCCCTGGAAGCACTTCAGCAGCGATCCGTGGAAACAGCATTATTATCAACTAAATGTTGACTTGCTGTTTGAGCAGATCATCAACGCCTGCAATGTAGATAGGCTTACAATCAACACGCTGCAGGAGCATCTTCACAACAGTATTGTTTCCCAAGTCTCTGTTGACAGCAGAACTCCCGCAAACAATGAAGACGAGGCCGTCATTCAGTGCATCACAGTACACAAATCGAAGGGCCTTGAATATGGTCATGTAATAATGCCCTTTTGTTCCGCGTCTATGAACTTTATAAAGAGAACGCAGCTGCATATCAGCACCACTAAGCATCAAGACAGGTATCGCATTGGCTACAGTATGAGCGTGGGCGATTCTGGCGGAACCATTCAGAACGATTTCTATGATGAAATCCTTGAGAAGTCCGAAAAAGCCCGCGAGGAGGCTCGTGTCCTCTACGTTGCCATGACAAGATCGATGTGCTCGTTCTCTTGGGTGGCAATCCAAGGGAAGCAGAACCTCTCCTGGCAGAATCTCATAGATGCGGAGGTTTAAGGAATGCCGTTTAAGATATACACATACGAAGATCCTTATAAGCTAAATAAAGCGGATTTTTGGAGTGAGATTTCTGCCTTGCCCCACTTCTGTGGAGCCAGAACTCTCGTAAATGGTCTCAAAGATGTTTTGGGTGATAGCATTGAGGGCTTAATCTGTCCGTTGGATGAGTTGGTCACGCATGAAGAAGTTTATATGCAGTGGACTGACAATATCAGCCTCCGAGTTCAGCAGTATAGCGCTTTCTCTTCGGCTTTTAAGCAGCTGTTAGAAAAGCGCAGAATCAGCAAGCCATTCCACATGGCCTTGCAGCAGAACCAGAACCATTTCCTCGAAGCTGTGCGCCTGTTTGTCGAGTTGGATATCGGTGCATCAGCAATTGACGGAAGCAAGGGCAATACAGAGCAAAAGCTCTTTGTCCACATGCTTAAACAGGCACAGCAAAGCTCTCTCTTCCAGTTTCCTCAGACCCCTTCTCGCGAAAAGCTCAAACAAATCGTTGTTGCTCTCGCTAAGAAGGAAGTTGACGAATGTACGGGAACGCCGCAGGAAGTAAAGCGCTGCGAAAGAGCGGTTGGTATTGCAAAGGAACAACCCTTTGATAACATCGTTGTTCATGGTGTGCATCAGTTTACGCCGGTGCAGCTTCGTCTTTTGCTTGCTATGGAAAAGATGGGAATGACCATCATTTTCCTTTTCAATTATCAGAAGAAGTATTCTAAGATCTACTCCTCTTGGAATGAAATCTATGGTTGCTTTGAAGTTCCTGTTCACCATGACACCGTTGTTCACGAATACGAAGCGCCTACTATGCAAAACCCCAGTAATGCCTTAGCTTGCGCCTTGGGTGAGATTTGCGAGGATAGAAAGGCAGTAGGCAGTTCCTTGCTCAGAAAATGGTATAAGCTGTATCAAAGCGTTCAGGTCATGGAGTTTGCGAACATCACCGAATATGCACATTTTGTTTCCAATCACTTTGATGCGGCTATTCAGCGCTATTCTGAATCGCGTAGCGTCATGGAGAGAGGCAACGATGTATGGAGTAATGCAGCAGTTCTGCGGCATTTGGATGAACAAGTATATACTGCAAATAGAGATGTACATACCTTGCTGAAAATCTATTATCCGGAATATGCCAAGGATCGGCACTTCCTTTCATATCCCATCGGTCAGTTTTTTTCTGCTATTTATCGTCTTTGGGATTATGAGAACGGAAAAATCGTCTTTGATGTCAACGCCATCAAAGAATGTTTGTCATCCAATATTCTGAGTGTGGCTCCTGGCGAAGTGCTCCTTCGGACTTTCTATAATGTAGCGATTCTTTTTGAGAATGTAACAACCTACGATGAGTTCCAACAGGAGATCGTTGAGGGGTATGCCAAAAACTATGACAAAATAGCTGTGACTCCGGGCACGGATGCACTCTCCGAACTTAAGGGCCTATCTGTCTACAATAAATACAAAGTCACCAAAAAAGATTTACTTGCCCTTATTCGGGCGATTGAAGAGATCAACGAGATTGCGACCTATCTTTTTGCATTGGACAACTCCCATGAAGACTTCATAAATTTCGGCAAACATTTCCATAACCTCGAGGAATTCCTCAAACAGCGCGAGTTGGCGCTTGCCAATGAACAAGAACGAGCATTGATTATGGCTCTTCAGTTGCGTCTCGATAAAATCAAGCCGGAGCACTCTGCTTTCTCCGGCACATTCCGAGACTTGAAAGAGGGCCTCTATTACTATCTGAAGCAAAAAAACGATGAAGATCAAGGCGTAGACTGGATCGTAAAGAACTATGAGCAGATTGACGGTGATGTTCTTCAGAGCAAGCGGCAGTTTGAGAAAGAGCAACATAAGGTTTACCATTTTGCTTGCGTATCGGACCGTGATATGAATATGACCGTCAACGATCAACTTCCGTGGCCGCTCACCGACGAGTTTATTCATGACGCCTATTCACCTATTGACTTGCAATTTCAAGTGTACTATACGGCACTTGGTGAGCGCAGCAACTTCCTAAGATATGCTCTTTTCTACGGCCTATGCTTTAACCGCTGCGATGTTCGGCTCAGCTATGTTAAGCAATATGGAGATGAAACAACTGAGCCGTATGCACTGTTGTCCATTTTAGGATTGATCCCCAAGGCCGAACTGGTAAAGAGTGTCAAAAATCCTGTTCCGTTCTCCATCTCTGTTGGACAAGAACTTACCAAGGGCATTAAATATGACCGTTATCAGATGATGGACATGTTCTTGTGCCCATATCGGTTCTTCCTTGATTATGTAATGGAGAACGGCCCTGTTGTGCAAGGAAACTTCCTGTACCAAAAGTATTTTGAGAACTTACTGATTGAGGCAGTATGGAAGAGAGTTGGAAAGCAAAATCGCTCCGATGCAATAAAATATTTGCCCAAGATTTTGGAACAGGAATCGCAAAAACTCGAACCGTTCTTTAAGTTCTGGAAATCAACTGAGATCTTTGACCTTAAATTGAGAGCGAAGAATTACCTTGTTCACGAAATTATCACAGAAGGCAACGGGACAACCGTGAAACCCTATGCTCCTTTACATATGCAAGTGCGAAAACTCTTTGGCTCCGCGAAATATGTTGTTGATGTTTCAGAAGTCGAGAGGAAAAACCCTTATTCAGAGTTTGAGCAGTTGGCTATTAGAAATGGGTGGAAGAAAGAGTATTCACTTCATAAACTACCCCAACCCGATGCTCTGCCGATGGCCGATACTCTCCGAGGAGCAGCAAAACGATACATCAACCAAACTTGCGGAAAAGACAAAACTGCTATTCCGTCCGATTGGTGTACTTATTGTGTTCACAGAGGAAACTGCATGGAATCTTTCCTGCAAGGCGAGATCAGCATGTCCAGTTCCAGAAATGAGCCCCTAAGCAATCGTCCTGCCCGTATAAATACATCTATCATAAATGTATCGCAGCCTGCTTATGAACTGCCGGCAGCCGATGTAGAAATTACCCCCATTACTGTAAATGTTGAGTCTGCTATACATGAAAACCCAGTAGTGACGAGTTCCGAGCAAGCCGAAATCCTTGAGCCAGTCGTAGAAGCTCTCGTTGCAGAAATTCCTATTCCCGAGAACAGCCCCCAGCTCAGTGAATTGAGCATCTTTGAACAGATGCTTCGCACAATTCAAGAAATGGTGGAAGGTAATCGGCAGGAAATCCAGAGTCTCAAAAGCGAACTCACTTCGAGAAGAAGTCGCCGCGAGGATACCACACGCATAGAAGCTCGCTTGGCAGAGGAAGAACGCAAAAGCCAAGAGCTCTTGGGCAAACTTGAAGAAACCGAAGGCCGTCTTGCAACAACAGAAGCACAGAACAGTAGTCTGTCTCATACTGTTAAGACCCAAGACGCACTCCTCGAAAAAAAGAAATCTTTTGAGTTTACGGAAAGCGAGCTTGAAGAGCTGCGTAAGTATTCTGCGATCATTGTGTTTGATACATGCTCAATCATGAACTTCCCCAATCTTCTTGATGGGGTAAATGACGGAGAGCTAGTTGTGGTTCCCAAGGATGTGAACAACGAGCTGGAAAATCACAAAGTTAAGCACTACTTTGATGATCGAAAAGTCAAGGCCCAACGGGCTATAACAGCAATCTTTAACTACAAGAGGCGTTTCCCGCTTACTTACGCCCAGGGCTTGGTTGATTTAGTGCCCGAAGTCTACCGTGCTGGCGCGGAAGAAAAGGAACAAAACGATAATAGAATCTTAGCTGTGGCACTCCGCTATAAGTGCTATACCGACATTCCAGTAATCTTTATTACCGATGACAGAAGCCTTTCAAACAAGGCATCTGGCGAGAGACTTGACGTGTGGACAGCCAAGGACTTCCTTAATCCTCCTGAAGCCTCTTTTGAAGACGAGAATCCCGCAGTTAAGGGTACGGAGACAACAGATACTCCTGCAGAGGAAGTAAGCGAAGAGAAAAAACTCGCAGTTGAAGCCGCAAAAGCTGAAAAACGAGCAAAGGCACAAGAAGAATACCTTGCGCAAAAAATCAATGTTAAGGTTCTCCATTTGGATGCAAGCCAAATCTCTATTTTGCAGAATAATGGCATCAAAACCGTCGCTGATTTCATGGCTCAAACTGAGAGCAGCTTTGCCGGCATGAAGGTCAAGAAAGGTTTTCCTTTTACCGCAAGATTTTTGAAAGAACAAGAACACATCAAACGTAAACTTGAAAACCTGTAACACCGCAAGAAACTACTGATGCAGCTTTGGTTTCTTGCTTAATCTGATAAAGGAGCACTGCATATGTTAGCAGGATGTTATTATCGATGTCCCATCGTTGTTGAAGAAGGTGACAAAGATTATCCCCGTTTTTATGTCCTCGCTCAACTTGTTGAGTACAACGAAATTGCCGATGCAATCAAGGTTCAGATGCACGATCTGTTGGGCAGTAGCGAATATTATGAGGAACTGTTTCAGCACAATGTGTTTTATGCTCAAGCAGTAACTCGTTGCGAAGCCAGTCCTGGCGGTGTCGTTGAGGGTCGTTGGGGGCGAGGCACAGTCGTGTCTCGCGCATCTGAACCCTATTTCGAAGACGAACCTTATTGGTATTGGATCAAGCTTTCGAACGGAAAGTATATTAAAGAGTGTGAAACAGAACTCAAATTCGATTATTCACAGATGCACTACGCGCCCGAAAAACAGCTTCGCTCCTATGAGTTCCAACATCCTACATGGTTCATCAATCATTTAAAGGTTAGCAAGAATCTTCATCTTGTGAACAACGCTACATATGGGTTTCGCGTGTTGGCCGGTTGCCGTGCATATCTGCTCCCCCATCAAATAAGCACAGTTGCTCGGTGCTTTGAGACAACACCTGTACGCTATATGCTGGCTGATGAAGTGGGCTTAGGAAAGACTGTTGAGGCGTGTTCCATTCTAAGCATATTAGCAAGCGAGAACAAGAATCTGCGAGTGCTCATCATTGTGCCGGGTGCTTTGGCAAGTCAATGGAAGAACGAGCTGCATTATAAATATGGCCTTGATGCCGCTATTGCCTCCCCTCGTTCAAGCATTTGTCTGCTCCCCATGGAAGATGTCAGCAAATCTCTATTGGTTCTCTCTATGCCCTGGGATCTAGCAATCGTGGACGAAACACACAGACTTCTAGCTAACGATGCTTGGTACAACCAAGTGCAAAACCTCAGCAGAAGGGTAACTCATATTCTGCTTTTGTCTGCAACTCCCATCCAAGACAGAAACGAAGAGTATCGTCGTCTCCTCGCGCTTCTCAATCCAGAGCAATACGAGGATATGTCTGCTGAACGTTTTACTTGGATGGTAAAGAGGCAAAAGCGTATCCAGAAGTCTGCCAACATGTTGTTGGGGTATCTAGAGCGTTATAATGAGTACACAGAAATCATCTTGGATGATTTGAATAGTATTGCAGAAACGCTTGAAGATATTGCTTTGGAAAAAATGGTTAAAGAAATCGACCTTAACGCCGAGGATCAGGGTCTCTCTAAAGTCAAACAGGCTTTGGCGTATATTTGCGAGAACTACAGAATCGAGCGAAAAGTAATCCGTAACCGGCGTCAGCTGATTTCTGAAAAGATGGCACAGCGGACTTTGTGTGCTGTCCCGTACACACCACTGTCCCTTAACGAAAACTATAACGAAATTGGTGCAATTCAGAACACCCTTGCATACCTTGCTGATAATGGCGAGGGTGATAGAGATTATGTGACCGAAACAGCCATCCCACTACTTTCCGCTCTCTTCAGCAGCCCGTGGGCCTTTGAGGATGCCCTTCGCAGGCTCAAAATTGACGATGGTATATTGCTGGACAGCGCAGCTGCTTGGCGACGTCAAGCAGAAAACGAGCACAGTTTGGTTAATATTGCCCTTGATGAAGATCCCGATTTAATCAAAGGGCGCTTAATGACGGCTATGAACTACATCGACCAGGAGACAGACATTCTTGGCGACGAAAACTGCAAACTGGTAGTGTTTACGGCGCACAATGCTACGCTTGTTGAGTTCTTGAAACTCTTCAACGCAAGATACTCTGATATGGGTATTTACGCAGTAGCTTTCGGCAAACACATGGATCGGGAAGAACTCGAAGACAGCGTATATGCTTTCCAGAACGCCCCCGAATGCTGTGTAATCATCTGCGATGAAACTGGCGGTGAAGGTCGAAACTTCCAAAATGCAGCCCAAGTCATCCATCTCGATTTGCCGTGGAATGCCAATGCACTTGAACAGCGCATTGGGCGTTTAGACCGACTTGGTCGTAATCCGGATATGGATGTCATGTCTGTTGTTATATATGCGGACACGTCTGTTGAGGAGCAGCTTTTCCACATTTGGAAGGACGGCATGAAGCTGTTTGAGCAGTCTTTGAGTGGACTTGAAATCATCACCGGCGAACTAAATGAGCTGATTATCGAAGCCCTATTGGATGATTATTACACCGGCCTTACCAATGCGTTTGATGACATCTTGGATCAAGCAGAAGAAATGCGAGAAAGCGTTGAGGATGAGCAAGATTTTGACCTCGGAGCAACCCTGTATCGTCCGCTGTCACAGGGCATAGACAATGTACTAAGCATATACGCATCTGAAGATGACAATCTGTTTGCAACAGCAATGATGGGCTGGGGAAGACAAGCGGGTCTGTCTCCAGAGAAGCCCACAAAAGATGGCTTGATAGAGTTCAGAGAAAGCACCTTCAGCGTAAATGCTGCAAGGCAGTCTATTTTCATTCCTCCCGACTGGGAGAGATACAGCAATACTTCTATAATGAGAAGAGAAGGAAAAATCCTCGGTTCTTTTGACCGTAGGACTGCGGCAACGCGGGAGGATATTCTCTTCTTTGCACCAGGAGACGCAGTTTACGATGCAATTATCTCAAATGCAGTAGGCTGCAATCGAGGTAGATGTACCGGCATCGAAACGATCGGAGCGTACAATTATGATGGCCTCGTTTATATTTACAACATCACTCCTGAACTTGACGAACTGCTTGAACACGGCATGACACTGCAGACTTTGGCACAATACAAGATGTACCTTCCTCTCAAACAGATTTTTGTCACTATGCCGTTAACCGCCAAAAGCAGAGAAATCTCCGAAAAAGAAGTTGTTAAGACTTTGCTTGCATTGCAACCCAATAATGCAAACCATATTGGTCGCCGCAGCGGTGGCAGAATGTCAATTTCACCTTTGGAGCGATTTATTAGTTTGACACCCCCCAGCACTTGGGGGCCTTTGGTAGATAAACACTCTACAGCAGCTTATAAACGAGCTTGTGCTAAGCTCGAAAAGAGATCCGATTTTGAGGCTGCTGAAAAACAGATGCAGCGTGTATTGAATGGTTATAGAGCAGAATGTGTCTACTTTGAGCGGGATATGTCTGGCGTGGAAGAGAGAACACAGTTGTTTGATGTGACACTTCGCGCGCTCAAAAATGCAAAGCCTGAGTTGGATGCAGTATGTTTCTTGAGGGTGAGAAGCAATGGACAGTAAGGAAATTTTACAGCAATACATAGTGGGTGCGATGAAACCCCAAAGCGCCATTGCGGAATTAGAAAAAAATCTTGCGGATACATCTTCACTGTTGAAGATGCAAGAGGCCGCAAGAGCGCGATATGTTACTGGCTTCATCCGCCGGGTCGTTCAGTTTAAGTGTGGTGAAGCATCACCCGAGGATCTCTGCCTGAACATTCGCGACATCGTTTTGATTCTTGGTCGCGTAAAACTTACCGAGAAGCTCTACAATGTCGTGAGAGAATATGGCGCAGGGTTTGATCTCGTTTGTGAAAATGATCTACAGGTGTCTTGTTTGCGCCACATTCCCGAATGGCTTGAACCACATCAGTATATCGAAGATGTGTATGCGCTTCGCCATGACGACAGTATCGAATTGGAATGTGCTTCCTCCGGTGATGTGATGTTGGCAAGGCATACCGACTTTAAGGCCTACAAAAGCTTTGAGCAAAAAATAGCAGTTCATACCGCATTGAACTTGCCCAACGGACACACGCTCCTCATTTCGTTGCCTACTGGCGGAGGTAAGAGCCTGGTCACACAACTGCTGGCAAGTGTTTCCGAGGGATTAACTGTTGTTATTGTGCCCACTGTAGCGTTGGCATTAGACCAATATTATGCTGCACAGCATAATTTGACGGATAAAACCGAGATTTATTGCTACCGTGGTGAACAGTCTGAGGCAGAGCGAACTGCGCTCATCAAAGCCTTAAAAGATAAAACTGCGCGTATCCTATTTACTTCTCCTGAAGCCATTTTGAAGAACCCCGAATTGCACCGCATCCTAGACACTGCTGCAAAGAGCCATTATTTAGCTAATGTTGTGGTTGACGAAGCCCACATTGTTCCGGATTGGGGCGTATTTTTCAGACCCGATTTTCAGATTTTTTCAATCCTGTTGAAAAAGTGGAAACGCGAGTCGGAAGAGTTCATCCGTACATTCCTGCTCTCGGCTACGCTTTCTGATGATGTGGTCGATACACTGTTTGTGTTGTTCGGTTCGGACGGTAAAAATGCTCAGATTCGTTGCGATGCGCTGAGGCAAGAGCCTCGGTTTTATTTCCACTCTGCAAAGTCTCGCAAGGAGCAAAACGATAAGACCCTCGAAGCAATTAAGCTGCTGCCAAAGCCGATGGTAGTTTACGTTCTCGAACCAAGAGAAGCCAAAGACTTGCAGAAAAAGCTTCGCCAAGTCGGGTATAAAAATATCCCTATTTTTACTGGAGAAACAAAAGAAGCTGACCGAGATGCAGTATTGACTGGCTGGAAAAACCATGACTTTGATGTTGTGATTGCTACCTCTGCTTTTGGTATAGGTGTTGATAAGCCCGATGTCAGAACAATCATTCATGCTTGCTGCCCCGAAAATCTTAGCAGATTCTATCAAGAAGTAGGGCGTGGCGGTCGCGATAGACTTCCTTCGCTCAGCCTGTTTATTCCGTATCAGAGCAGATACGACAGTGAAGGTGATGTGCGTCGAGCACTGGGTCTCGTTAATAAAAGAGTTCTTACCGTTGAAAAAGGCGTTATTCGCTGGAAAGGTATGCTATCTAACCCGGCAGCGATGATTGACGCCGATGAGTGTGTTTTGAACACCGCTGCTACTCCTGCTACGATGACAGACGAGGAAGCTGAATACGCCGGAAACCGAAATGTTGCATGGAATGTAAACTTGTTGCTATTCTTACACCGAACTGGCTTTATTGATCTTCTGGATGCAAATTATGTGTTCGACAAAAATTCAACCCCACCCAAAAGGTATTACACAGTCACAATTAAGTTATTACAGACAGATATTCTCAGCGATGACGATGCCCTCACAGCTGCTTTGACGGAACCCCGTGCCCGGGAATACGAAGCACAAATGGCTGGATACAGAATTATGAGTGAACTTGTATCTTCTCCAAAATCACTGTGCTGGGGTCGCGTTTTTAGGCACCTTTTCCCGCTTTCAAGGGAAGTTTGTAATGGTTGCCCTGCAGATCCGGAAGGTCGCATCACAAATGACGAAACTTACAAGCTGCGCACAAACCCCGATATTAAACTTCCTCCCGTGCAGCCTTCTTGCCGTCTGTACAGGAATATGGGGTCTTTCAACGAAATGATAATTAGCAGACCATCTAATGGGCCTTGTAGTGCAGAAGAGGTGGCTGTGATAGCGGAAAAGGCCTTCCAAAACGATATTGGAGTGTTGGTAGTTCCTAATCGTCTGGCAAATCAGATATTTTACGATGGCATTCTTCTTGATTACGAAGAGTTCTATTATACGGCTTCACATTGCCCATATTTTTGTGCCAAAGGTGTCGTCTGCATATTTGATGGTGATGCCGCCACAAACTTTACACTGTACAAAAATCTTGGGAAACTGGATTCTTATGGCTATCGAAAGATACTCTATTGCAATGAGAATACCATTGTTGCAAATGGTGGCAAAACCATAAGAGAGTATGGCGACGGTTATTCTATTCCAATCCAAAAATTTTAAGGAGGTATTCGTATGTTTAAAACAAATCCTGACGGCATGCGAATGGAGCCGACACCGGAGCGAGTTCTCTCTGTATGCCGCTTAATTTTCCATAAAAGCATGACCCGCGATGAAGTTCGCAAAGCAATGACCTTGGGCATCAATGATGAAAATGAACTCGATCAAATCAACAAATCGATTAATGTGGCACTTGAAGAACTGTCTCTAATTAAAGCACAGGCCGATAATTTGGTTTTAGCTGTTGATCCTGACGTGATTGCTTCGCCTACCTCCTTTCGGCGGTATGTGAGTGCCCGTGTGTTCTTCGCAAAAGACACAACATTCCATATGTTCACCAAATGGCTGATTGCTCAAAATGAGCGGATTTTTTCACAAAAGTCATGGGAAGGTATGGCTAAAACATGCGGTTCCGAAGTGAAAGAGCTGTCTGCACTGAATGAAAACGCTGTTCTCGGATGGCGTTTCTGGGCTGCTTTTTTAGGACTTGGCTATTTGAGTGGAACAATGATTATCCCCAATATGAAGCTTCGTTTGGAAGACATATTTGCAACTACATACACAGAGAAATTCAATTATAATGAGACTATTCTTGCACAGGATTTCATGCTCTGGCTGAGCACGAAAATGCCCGAAGTTGAAATTGGAAGCAAGCTTCCCCTGGCTCTTTCTGCAGGACTACGCACCTTACACGAAGTAGGCCTTATCAAGCTTGAAACATGGTCTGACTCAACTCCGATAATGCTCTACTCTGTAGACGGTGATCCCATCAATAGCTTCACACATATTTCTGTGAAGGAGGCGATTAACTCATGAAGTGGGAACAATATCGTTCTGTAATGGAGCGGGATGCGATTAAGACTGACGATATGGCTACCGAAGATGCCTATTTCATGTCAACCCATATGCCGTTCTCGTCTCTTGAACTCTTCCGCGGTGGCTATTATGAAGAGGGCAAAATGCCTGCTCCCGCTCGCTTAATGAGTGAGGATGAGGTTTTTGAACAGCTGATATATAATCCGGACAACGAACATCGCATGGTCATTGTTCGAGGCAACCACGGTACTGGTAAATCGCATCTTATCCGCTATTTGAAAGGTAAGTTTGAAAGAAGCCCTTCTACTGTATATAACCCTCTATCTGAGCAGTTGGTTTTTCTACGCCGTCTGAACAACTCTGTCCGAGGAGCTTTTTCTCAGTTGTTGGAACAGGGCGCAATAAAAAATCCCGATGTTGAAGAGAAACTTCGCAAGTTCGTTGCATCTTCAGACTCAAAGGATGAAGATTCCTTCAAAACGGAGATTCTGTATGCCTATATTGCTGCTGTGCGAAACGATGTGTCTGGTGAGCCCTACAAAGCAGTTAGATGCCGTGACATAGCCAGCTACCTTGCGGATAGCCGCGTAAGTGAATATCTGCTGCGCGAAGGTGGCGCAGTATCCAAATGCTATAATGTTATTACTGCTCCGAGCAATCAGATTCTTCAAGATACTACAATCTTTACAGACGAAGATTTCAATATATCAAAAATCATTCGAGCAGTAATGAAGCAAGGCGATCCGCAGGCGTCTCTTTTCGCCTCTTCTTTGAAAGGCGACGATTTTGAGATCACCAAGCTTATAAACTATCTTAATGGCTTTACACGAGAGGTCATTCAACGCTGCGCCGATATTTCCAGTGAAAATGCGGAGGCAATCTTTGCACAGCTCAGAAAAGATCTGAAAAAGCAGGGTAAAAACCTCACAATCTTCATTGAGGACTTTACTGGCTTTACCGGCATTGACCAAGAACTAATCACCGCTCTCTCTTATGAACACGGTGGCGACTACAAAGATCTGTGTCGCGTAACCTCAATAATCGGAATTACCAACGACTACTACTATGCATTTAGGGGCAACTTCAAAGACCGTGTAACACACCAAATTGAAGTCACAGACCGCTCATATGGAACTGATGAGTTTATCATTCAGATGGCCGGCAGATATTTAAATGCGATCTATAGTGACCCTGTAGAACTCCGCAGTTGGAATGATTCCGGAGCTGATCTGAGCGACTTACCAATCAGCGATTTCACCCCACCGTGTGAGTGGGAAACCACAACTATCGGAGAAAAGAGTGTAACGCTTTATCCCTTTAACCGCCATGCTTTGTTGGCTCTGTACGAATCCCTTGCAACAAAAAGTCCGAGAATGTTCTTGAAGAATGTTATTCGCGCTCAACTGAAAGAGTATTTCGATGGCAAGCTGCATGGCGATGGATGGTATTTTCCGATTAACCCCAGCAATGCTCAGATGTCGAATGACCCCCACAGTTCCTCAATCGACCGCTTGGAAAATATAAGCAACGACGATAAAATTCGACTTAAGACCGTATTCGCTGTTTGGGGAGATGGTTCAGCAGCCGGTGTTAAGGACGCCGATGGAACGCTGTGGTTCGGCGGGCTAAAACAAGCATTCCTCGCGGATGTGGGCTTGGATGCTTTTGCAGGCATAGGTGAAATCGCGGACAAGGCCACTGGGCAAGCAGTGTCCCCGGACAATGCATCCAAGCCGGTCGTACCCGGAGGAAACAAACCCGATCAAAAGCCTGCGACACCGGAACCACCCAAAACCAAGCAGCCTGTTGATGGTGCAACAAAAAACTATCTTAAGTTCAAGGACGACATTACTGCATGGTTCACAAAAGGAGAGACATTAAAATACGATGCTGATTATCGCGGTTGGCTTCGTACTCTTGTCCGGGGTGACTCCAAGCAAAGTGGTTCTATTAACTGGCAGGATATTGGCATTCCGGCTTATATTGCTGAAGAGCGCCTTTCTGATTTGGGTTGCTACTATATCGATGATCAGAGTGCTCCTGCAAATGTCGAAAAGGCCATCGTTTACATGGATAGAAGCTCCGAAAGCCGCGATGCGTTGATGGCCTTGAACGAGATGAACTACGCAAAGGGTTGGGACTTCGAGGCCGCGGTCTATTATCAGCAGAGATTGATTACATGGTTGGAACGCAGAAGATATCAAATCATTGAAAAGGTTACTGCTACCAAGCAAGGAGAAGAGTCGCTTCCTGTATTGAAATGGTGCCTTGCAATCCAATATCTAAAGGCGTGCATCTTGGGCCAGAAAGTTGATACGAGTTCCCCCTATGCAGCAATCCAGTCTCTGTTCAAGGATTTCAAAAAAGACGATAGCATCAAGAGAGATACCCGTGAGTGGAACGATATGATTCAGTTTGTTCTAAATCGAAAAGCCGACTTTGAGAGTGCTCTGACATTTCTAAAGCAAGCTTCCGCGACTACCATGGGAGCTGTTCATTTTGCTGTCGATCCCAACACCAGATCCTGTTTTAGAACAGATGAGCTTGTTGTTGCCATCGAGAAGCTCATAGCTGCAGATTGGGATATCGAAGCAGAATTGCCAAGCAGCATTCCTCAAAAGCATCTTCTTTATAATCCTGCTGCGCTGTTGAAAGCGCTCTATCCCAGCATTAAAAAAGCAATGTTCGCCGATACTCAGGAAGCTGCTAAAGTAGTTGGTAAGCTTGAAGAATATATTGGCGAACTCACTCAGAAGAATCTAATTGATTCTCTTGCTGCGATTCAAGATCTATTCGCCGTTTTTTCAGCAAACGGAATCATTGGTAGTGCTGAACTACGAGTTAAGTATGACAAGCCCCCCATCGATACAGCAAAGACCGTAATTGCACATATTAAGCTGATTAACGATGCTACATCTGCAGCTGCAGTAAAGCAGTTGACCGCATACTCTGGCAACTCACTTAATGCTCTGTATGGTTTCCTGCGAGATATTCAGACGATTGCCCAAAAAGCCGAACAGGAAGGGGCAAAGGCTCGGAAGGAAGTAGCAGGTACAGGTGCTTTTGCCGATGCTGAAGCGTTGTCTGAAGCTGCATTAGCTTCTATGGATGCGCTGTCTACTCAGCTTGAGAAAATGGAGGTGTACGAAAATGCTATTAACTGAGACAATCAAAAATAGCACCTCCGCTATTAAGAAACGCCGTGCAACAATCGAAAGTAAGCAACATGCTGAGACCTATACCAAGGCGTTGGCGCAGCTCGCCCAGGCAACTGAGCGTATTAAAGGAACTCTCGATTGTGCTGCGTTTATGACAAAAAGCAGAATTGTCAGCACTCCGCTTATCGATGAGACCACTCGCAGCGATTTGCTGGCTTGTATCAACGACTGTGGTAATGGCGTTTCTGAAATGCGACTGACCATGGAAACGGTTAGCCTTCTAAAATCAAAGGGTGATGCGGTTTCTACTCAGATTAAAATAGTTTGGCAAGATGCCGCTCTTAAATATTCGGAGGGATCGAAAGGCTATTTATCTATGATTGGCGGCCTGTCTAATGACCCTAAACGAGCCAAAGACCTTGCTGACAACATTTCTAAAACAGTTGCCGGGAATCCATCAATTAATGCGGTAAAAAGCTTGATTTCCGATGTGGCAGAGGCAAAAAAAATCACCGAAGAATTCTCTTTGAACCCCGAGATTGAGGACTTTTTGAAGAAGGTGTCAGTTCAGGGGGCTACGGTCTTGGATTTGAGCCCCAATATCCTGACATGGCTCAAAGAGAAAAACCTCACAAGCAAACTGAAAATCCGGTTTTAAGCTCAAAAAAGGGCTCTCGATTAATACCCCTAATCGAGAGCCCTTAGCTTATTCAGTTATAGAACTTACATAGTCTATAAGCGCTGAGAAATCAACCTTAGTATTTTGATTCCAAGAGATACGCACGGCCTCACTAACTCGTGCTTCATCCAGCCCCATTGCAGTTAAAACATAGCTGGGGGCATGGCTGCCGGAGTTACAGGCTGAACCGTTCGAGAAAGCATATTCTTCTTTAGTCGCAAGAAAGATTCCTTCTGCATCAACGCCGTGGAAGCTAATGTTGATGGTAGACGGCAAGCAGTATTCCTGATCTCCATTTACAGTGTAGTTCAGCCCCTTTACAGCCGCTAAAAAGCTTTGTTTAATTGTCTCACAGCTTTTCATGTGTGCAGCAGCTTCCTTGTCACACCGCTCCGCAGCGAGGGCGAAGCCTGCAACCAAGGCAACCGGCGTTGTTCCAGGACGATAACCGCGCTCTTGCTGCCCACCGTACATGAGTTGCTTGACGGGAGGCCGCCTGTATGTGCGGTCACGCCGCATGATAAAAGCGCCAACACCTTGGGGGCCGCCGAGCTTATGGGCAGTGATGCTGAGCATATTGTACTTGGCATTCCGCAGGCTGTCATTTAATTTGCCAAAGCCTTGCGTGGCATCAATATGAAAATAGGTTTTTCTTCCTGCCAATGCTGTACCTACCTCTTCAATCGGCTGAATAACACCTGTTTCACTGTTGACATGCATCATGGAGACAAGCAAAGTTTTTTCCGTAACAAGGTCGAGAATCTGCCCCGGCTTAATGCGTCCGGAATCATCCGGAGAAACAAAGTCTACCACACAGCCTTTTTCCTGCAGATGTTTCATGGCCTCCAGAACGGATTTGTGCTCAATGGATGTTGTGATGAAATGATTGCGTCCACTCTCAATGGCATAATCGAGCAGGCCGAGAATTGCCATGTTATTGCTCTCAGTAGATCCGCTGGTGAAGAACACATCAGTGCTATCTACAGCCAAGATCTCCGCTATTGTTTTTCTTGCCGAGGACACAATTTCCTTTGCGTCCGTACCGAAAACGTGGGTTCTGCTATCTGCATTTCCGTAATGAGAACGATACACTTCAATCATTCGTTCCAAAACTTTTTCATCTATTGGAGTAGAGGCGTTGTAGTCAAGATAAACAGCCATTATGATTCCTCCTTAGGAAGAGCGGATTTGAGAAGATCAGAGCAGTTTTTCAAAACATCTCTCGTGCTGTAATGATTGATACCTCTGTTTAAGTGAAGTCGAAAATACTTTGCAAGAGTCTTTTCATCCGCACCAAGTCCATCGTTGATGCAACGCTGTCTTATGATAGCTTCATAAATTTCAGAATACTCACCGGCAAAGGTTGACCAATCCATTTCAACATTACTGTCAGATAACGGATCGACACCGCCGGGTACGGAAGGCTCGGCCAATGACCAACAAAGCGCCCAGCGGCACAGGACATTCCAATTCTGAATCCCTGTTTTTGCTTTGATACGAATAAGTCTGTCCTTTTCTGGTTGTGATAGCTTGAAATGCTTTACAATCATGGACTACACCTCCCCAAAATAGCCGTGAACAATCGAACTGCACTGTTCCTCTTCACGGTAGAGGAGCGTATAGTGGTTAACCACATTGTCACGGACAAGATCGAGGTAACGACCATAAACTTCTTCGTCCGTAGATAAAACTATCACCTGTGAACTTGCTGCAGGCAGATACTTAGTCACGAAGTTGGCTCTATGAGAAGAGTCCAGGCGAGCCATAGGTGTATCAATGATAACAGGGGCTTTGTAACCGGAAGTCAAGGCGAGCGCCCAAACGATAGCAATTGCAAACATCTGCTGCTCACCGGCGGAAAGTTGGCTCTTCAAAAGTTCGTTACCATCCAAATCAAGAATGGTGACATCTAGAGTGTTGGGTTCAATTTTAATTTCGCTTATCAGGGAATCCTTTTCAACAAGTTCGCAGAAGCAGTTTGTTGCTGTGCTGGACAGCTTTGCGACTTTCTCACGCTGCAAGCGAATTTTAAACTCACGCAGAACTTCGATAGACATAGCGGCATACTTTACGATACGAGCATTATCATCATTTGTATGTTCCTTTTCAGCGATGGCCTTAATCAGATGAATACGTTTTGAGACGAGCATTTCACGCTGGCGCTTCAAGCTTTCAAGAGAATCAAGTTGGCGATGATATTCAGCATCTGCAAGAGTTTTTTCGGCTTCGATAGATTTAAGTGCATCGAAGAGCTGCATAGCCAATGTCTTTTCATCTGCAGCACCCAGATGTGCATCAAGGCTCATTAGCTCGCTCTCTTGGGCATCAACATGATTGACGAGAGTATCAATCCGCTGAGTGATGTTCTGGAACACTTCTGCGATCAGCCGTTGATAAAGCATCATGCTTGTCGCAGACATATTCTTCACGGTTTCCTTTGTAGCGCCCTCGGGAATATGTCCGACCAAGACTTCGTTAATAATATCTTGAACAGTTCTGAGGTCTGATTGGCTTAGACCGCACTCAATAAGTCTTTCAAGAATCTGCTGATGCAGAGTCACGATGATTTTTTCAGAGTACATCTTTGCTTCAGACTGTTGAGAAGAAAGCTCGTTATCATAAGACTGCGTAACCATGTTGCGGCACATGAATAGAGGCGTAGAAGCATCCACCGACAGCTGCATGATTTCCTCCTGAACTTTTTCGACTTCAGAAGCTATTTTTTGCATTTCCAACTTAATGACATCCCGGTTGCGGCTGAGATCACCACCGGAAGACCAAAACTCTTTTTCTTTTGCTTCAAGTGTAGCGGTCAGGGCCTCGCACTTGCGTTCCAATTTATTAGCTTGCTTTGTAGCTTCCGCAAGGCGGATATCGATATCAGCAATTTGCTTTTCTACCTCTTGATATCCTATATTCTCTTCGCTGTGTTCAAAGGCGGCAAGAGCATTTTTCTTGCGGCGAATTACTTCATCAGTGTGTTCGATAGCTTTTTCAATGGTAGAGACACCAATCGCGGATTTGATTGAACTCTTAATCTGTTCAAATGAAGTGTCATCAGCCAGCTGCGTAATTTTCTCGTTGTTAAAGAAGAAGAAACGAGCAATACCAAAGGGCAAAATTTCTTCGATGTAATAGCTCCAACTCTCACCAAGGTACTTGTCAACCACACCATCTTTTTCAACGGTAATCTGCTGTTCTGCTTTTTTACCCTTGGCTGTCCAAGAGCGTTTAACACGCAGAGCGATTCCGTCATCAAGACACAAAGATACAGCAACATAAGTTTCATCGTCCGTGGCATGTTTATTGATATGGTCGAGTAGCAGCTTGTCGTATGAACGAGCCTTTTCCTGTATGTATTTCAATGCCTGCTTGCCATAAAGCGCAATCAAAATAGAGTCATGGAATGTGGTTTTACCTCTGCCGTTCAGACCGCCAACCAGTGTGATATTTCGGTTGCCGATTTGGTCTGTAAGACACATCTCGTGAGTGCCTTTGTATATACCGAAATTATGAAGTTCAACTTTAGTAAAATACACGCTCACTCACCTCAATCCACGAAATCATCCGGGCTGGCTTCATCCGTTATGCCGGAGATTCTATGGGCACGAGCAGATGCAATATTTTCCGCATCCGCTTCGTCGCGATAGAACGCCTTTTTGATTTTCTTTTCAAAATTTAGAATAACATTGCGCTTATTTGAAATGGCGGCAGCCTTTGCTTCCGTGTCCAGAAGCGCCCTCTGCATTTCTGCAAGCAGCTGTTCATCGGGATACAGTTCTGAACAGACCTCTTTGAGAAGCTGCGCTTCTGGCGCACCAAAGTATTTGTTTTTACTGATGATTCCATCGGAATACTGCTTTCCTGTGACTTCTTCGTAAATTCTGGGCAGAGAATCATCAAACTCATGGAATTCGTCAAGCCAAAGTTGACGAATAAATTTGAGTTCTTCCATAGTGATTAGAGGGACATCCTTGATTTCATCGGGGCCGATCTCATGGACAAGGAGTTCAATTTCAAGTAATTTACGAAGAAAATATTCACGAGTCTCTTTTGTGTAAGGGCCATGAACAAGGCGATTGTTATACCACTGAAGACGACCATCTCTTTTACGGAAGTCTCGACGATCACGGTCTGTCTGCCAATCCCCATATCCTGCGATTTCATTGCGGAACTCAAGCATAGGAAGCATCCATGCTTTTTCCTCATCGTTCTGAATCATAGCTGCCATCGACTTATCCTCTGTGACCATAGTACAAACCCAACAACCAAAACGGCTGTTGCCACAGCTGGGCGTAGAGGAATCAATAACAAGAGGACATTCACCGTCAGCAGAAGCGCCGCTGTACATAGCCAAAAGATCTTTGTTGGAGTGTCCCCAGGGATTTGGAACCTGAACAAGATATTGCCATACATTGTCATTTAACCAGTTCTCTATAGGCGTGAACACATAGGAGTTCGGAAACGAACCATTCGGACTAAGATGTGCTCTATAGCGTTTCTTTTCATATTCCTCAAGAACGACCTTACGAACGACACTTTCTGCTTTACGGGAACCAAGAACCATAATCGCTTCGCTCTCGGCATCAAGAATACTCTTAATAAAACGGTTAGAGGCGTCGATCTTCATTCTGTCGGTACACCAACGGAAGTCACGGCGCGGATAGGGATATCCACGCCCGATCAGATTGACCCAAAATGTGTTTGTTGTTGTAGGAGTAAGTCTGTGAGGAACGAAGGGGAGTCCTTGTTCTTTCGCAGCCAGCTCAATATTCTTAAGGGAATCTGTTGCCCATAAGGCTACGACAGGAGATTCTACCAAAGTATCTGTGCTGATAATATGTACCGTCTTTTTAAGCTTGTCCTTGGGCAGTTCTTGGAGAGCATACCAAATAAGCTGAACAACAGCAGTGGAGTCCTTGCCGCCACTGTATCCGCAGATCCATGGAATCATATCTTCCAGATACAATTCCTTGATTATTTCCATAACTGATCTAATATCATCTTTCGTTAGGTTAGCCATTATTATTACCTGCCGTTTCCATCAATACTTCTCGCATATAGGTTGACATTGCTTTTTGAGTTGACCTATTTGCTGCAACTCTTCCGTTTACAAATACGAGATTTTCCCAATCGGGATTTGTTTTTCGCCAATCAATATTCGAAAGCTTTTTCAAATACTCTTCCCATGTATTAGGGTTATGCTGAATAATAGCATTTCCTGCATACCCCAGCGCAACAAGAGTGATGCTGAGAGAGCAAATATAATCCTTTCGGATATCTGCTGATTTCATTTCGCCGGTTTTTACTTTGTCCCATTCAACGATATACCTGCCAATGGCGTTCCAATAGTCTTTGGCAAGATCAACCTTTTCCTGCAAAGGTAGACTCAACCCAACAAGCAGTTCGTTGGTTGCCGTACATATTGCGCTGAGAGTAAAAAGCGCCTTGGAGCGATTGGAAATTGCTGTGCGTTCTTTTTCAACTAAGCCCTTAAAAACATCGACCTCCTCAATGATTCGCTTTGCGATTATTGAGGATTCCTCTCGAGAGTTAAAAAGAATGTTGATTGACTTTGTAGGCTTAATTGCGTAACGGTTCAAGTCAGAAAACATCTGCTGAGAACGAAGCAAGCCTTCATCACGATAGAACACAACAGATATATGCTCGTTCTTTAGGGCCAGGTTCATCTTTATAGCTTCAGCAATAGCTGCACGTCTATGCTGTCCATCATTGATCAGAAATCGGGAAGTCATAGATATGCTGATAGTTCCGATCTGTGGTGTCGCTTCACTTGCAGATTGAAACTCCATATCCCCATCCACAGAAACGGTCAATGCAGAGAACACATAGCTTTCCGGATTAGACAATATGTAATCCCGAATTTCGGGGATACGAGCCTTATTCAAAACACGCTGAGATCTAACTTCTGGAGGAAGCTCTTCATCGGCGAATTGAAAAATCTTTGTCATAACCTCCAGCGGCACCATAGAGATGTAATATTCTCGTTGTGCTTGGGTTCCTTTTACCGCAGGGAAAATAAAAGCCGCACTACTCATTTCGCACTTCCTTTCCTCCCTACTCGTGCCCATTTACAGTAGGTCGATTATATTATACACTGAATTGGAAGTCTTGTAAATGGAGTTTGGATAGTTTATGTTTATCTTTATAAGACAAACATAAACAACCAGTTCGCTTGTGCTCGCCTTTTACGAACATGCCGCAGCCTGGGTACTTTGCCCAGCTTTTCAGGCTCGGAATTCACCTTGACCCGAAGCTGTTCATCGTAAAGTTTCGGGGTTATTGCCACCATTTTTTTCTGGAACTTAGAGGCCTTACCATCAGTGCCATTAATGGATATGGGGTCTGTGTTAAAATTTCGGACAGTATGATAAGATCGGAGCATAAAAAGGAGCTTAGCCCCATTCCGTTCCTCAACGCTTGAAACAAACAGTCTTTACTATATAGCGATTAACTTATTGTCCGAAAGGCTGTTGCCCTCGCACGTTTGCAAATTCTCCCACGATATGATAGAAGAATAGACCGTTTGTTTAATAAGACTAATTCATTCATAGCTTGAAATTAGGAAATAAACGCGATATAATTATGTAAGAAATATTCATACATAAGGGGTGTTATTCATGACTGGACAGACCTTTATCCAAGTACGTATTGATAGCCGACTCAAAAAAGAAGCCGCGGATATTCTAAATGAGCTTGGAATGGATATGCCCAACGCAATTCGTATGTTTCTCAGGCGTATTGTTCTTGAGCGTGGCATTCCTTTTGACACAAAGCTACCTGTAATGCACGGCGAAACCGGCATTGAAGGACATATCATGGACGGCGGGAAATCCGTTGTCATTTATACGCCTGCAAACCCTGCGAAAAGCGTCCCAATGCAGGAATACATTGATCTCCTTTGTAAAGTCCCCGCTGGTAGGATCACTAGACTGGTAGATATTGAACACTTTCTCGAAAAGCGATATAACGTTCCTCATGTTCAAATCGAGTTTGCTGTGAATTTTGCAAACCCCTTGTGGGAAGGAATTCCCTTATGGCGTGAGGTTTCGACACGTGGTATGTTACAGGACACAAGGCATTGCAGCCGTGATCGTCAGGAAAGCATGCTTCAAAATGAGGGGCACACCATTGTCAAGTGTGGCGCACATCAGCGGTCTTTGAAGGTAGAAAATTATAAGGACTATCTGTTTGATTTCGACAGCCTAGACGAAGATAATAAATAACATGGAAAACTAGGTTTACTACGCCGTATATGTGCACGACAAAAAATCGGATGGGCGATCATCGGTTTTTTAAAGCAGAATTGAGGTGGGAAAGATCGGCAAGGAAAACAATCCTATCAAACAGCACCATGTGCCTCAAGTGTATTTAAAAAACTTTTGTAATTCGTGCGGTTGTATTGCAGTAATGGACAAGAGTAACCGCCGGATATTTTCGACTGGCGTTCGTGCTATAGCTGCGGAAAACAATTTCTATACGTTGGAAAAGCTTGAAGATCCATATTTTGGGGAACAGACCTATGCTTCTAGTATAGAGCCCCTTATGGGGAAGCTTTTATCAAAGATAATTTCTCAAACGTGCATTTTGGTTCAAAATGGAGCAACAGTTATAAGTCCCTCTGAAAAGGCTCAACTTGCAGTTATTATGGTCATGCAACTACTACGCGGAAAACAAAGCCGTGAATATATGCAAAAGCTTTATGCGGATTATCTGCCGGAAGCAATTGAAAAAGCTCAAAATTTGTTCGGTCCGTTTAGCAATGAGCAGAATAAGCTAGTGGATGTATTCGCAAGAGATGTCTATTACTTCAAGCGGACGGCCATGGATGTTACGCTGGATTGGGATAGAATTGCAAAATACGCTGGAATTCTTTGCAGCCGAGCTTTTCTCTTCTATAGGATACAAGGGAATGAGGAATTCATAACCAGTGATAACCCAGTCATGTCCATAAATAGTATTACGAATAATGCCCGGCCATTTGCTAATGGGCTTATAAGGCCGACCACAATGATTTATTATCCGATTTCGCCAAAACTGCTCCTATGTGCTGTCCACCCGTCAACCTACTTAGGGGCGCTCTCGGATCAGGATCGCCGTCTCGTTAATCTGGATGCTAGCAAAGAGATTGGTTTTATTTCTGCAATAAACCAAAAACAGATTAGCCAGTGTTACCAGCACGCATTTTCCCAATCAGTTGGAGTGATGAAAAAATTCCGGGAACGCAAAGAAATATAAGGAAACAAGAAATAACCCAGTAAGCAAATTACGCAATTCGTTAAATGAACGTATTGGCTTGAGTTTAAACGCAACAACTATTTCTAAAGCATTTTTCCCCCAGAAAGTGAGGAACACCCGTGACAAGCAAGGAACGATTGATTGAGCTGTTAAAGCTCCTTTATACGAAGACCGACGAAGATCATCCGATGTCTACGTCGGAAATCGTCACATATTTCAAAGATCAGGGCATTCCTACCGACCGGGGAACCATTAAAGCGGATGTGGATGCCTTGAATAATTGTGGCATTGAGGTTTATGCTGCTATGGCGGATAAAACGCGGTACCATTATGCCAACAGAACCTTTGAGCTTGCCGAACTGAAACTATTGGTGGACGCTGTGGAGTCCTCCAAGTTTATCACAGCCAAGAAAAGTACAGCCCTAGTTGAGAAGCTTATGACATTTACAAGCGCCAAGCGGGCGAAGGAGCTTGAGCGGCACCTTTATACAACCGGCAGAATAAAGCCGGAGAATGAATCCGTGTTCTATGCCGTGGATGCCATCCATCAGGCAATAAACGCGGGAAAGCAAATTTCTTTTGTATATTGTGAGTATGATCTGAATAAAGAACTTGTGCCTAAACGTGAAAGAAATCCGTATTACTTTTCCCCCTATGCCATGCTCTATCTTGAGGATAAATACTATGTGCTTGGCTATTCAGAGCAACACGGCAAGATTATCACATATCGGGTGGATCGAATGAAATCAGTGGAGGTGCTGGACAAGCATATCGTACCGAGACCCAGGGACTTTGACCCAGTGGACTACACCGTCAACATTTTCAGCATGTACGACGGAGAGACCTATAAAGTTAAGCTGCTTTGTCAGAACAGACTGATGAATTACATCATTGATCGCTTCGGAGAAAATGTACATACTGCCATTACTGATTCCAATCACTTTACAGCCACTGTTGATGTATCAGTCAGTCAAACCTTCTTTGCGTGGATATTTCAATTCTCCGGAGGCATACGGATTATAAGTCCGCCGGCAGTCAAAGAACAATATCGAAAGATGCTCGAAAAGGCACGAGAAGAATAATTTAGCGAGGGGTGTGGTCAAACGACTGCACTCACGCAACTCTGTATTTCACTTGACTACTTACAGTTGCACAGTAAAGGACACTGTTGAAATAAATATTCAAGAATAAAATGTCAAGTTTTGCTGTTACCCTCGCTATATAGAAGTAGGGGAAGAAAACAAGAAACGACAGTGCACTGATTAGAACAATGACTAAACTTCCCATGTACATTCGTTATGTGGAAAAAGAGTATGAAATAGAAGTGTATGAGCAAGCCAAAAAGCGAAAGAGACAGAATGAATACAGAAACAAAAAATGCGCATAAGAGGGTAGTAAAATGAAGAAAACAGTTATTTGCAACATTCCTATGAAAGAAAAAGTTGATCTTTCTGTATATGAAAGCGATGATCAGTCCCTTCCGGTCTCCGGGAAGGCAGTTCGTTATCCAATCAATTCGTTTTTAGCTGAGACAATGAAGCCAGATGATGAGATAAAAGTAATTCTTCTGGTAAAAAAAGATCAATACGGTCATTTCGAGAAGAATACAGATGATTTTTGTGAAGAGCTCAATTCTGTTAATGAAGCTATTGGGACAATGCTTGATGTAAGTATCATTGACACCGAATTTGAAGAGACGAAAGCGACACATGAGCGTTTGCTAGGGCAGATTGTTGATCACCTTAATACAGGTGAACATATTCTCGTAGATGTGACGTATGGTCCGAAGGATCTTCTGATTGTGCTTTTTACGGCCTTAAGCTTTGCTGAAAACTTCCTTGATTGTTCTATTGATAACATCGTCTATGGGCAGGCAAGCTTTGTTGATGGACGAGCAGTTGATACAAAAATATGTGATATGATTCCGCTGTATTGTCTCAGTTCCATCACCAACACAATTCACTGTTCAACACCGGAAAAGGCGAAGAGCATGTTAAAGACACTCCTGTCATTGTAATGTGGGTGACAGAATGCGATACGACAAGGAAAAGTATGAACTACTAATAAAAGAATCATGTCTGTTCGAACTGAACAAGGAATCTCAGTACACGGCTTTCAAACGAGAAGCCTATAAGATGGTCGAATATTTATATTGTTATCTTCTGGCAATCAATGAACAAAAATATGAACCATGCGGTTGCGAAATAATAGAAGTTGCAACTCGTTGCTTGAATAACTTTAGCGAGAATAAAGGTGATTTCCTCCATTACTTCAATGCGGCGTGGAAGCTTGAGTATCAACATATTATGGGAGATCAGAATCAAAACGAAAGGTTCCATGGGCTAAGAATTGCTGAAGATGATAAGCGTGCGGTTCGTAAGTATGTGCGGTTGGCGGCAACCGTAGACCCAGGGATTTCAAATGAAACACTATATCTCAATTTAGCTTCAGCAATGGGGATATCGGTTGAAAAGGTTCGGAGGCTTGCACAGTTAGCTGATGTACAGGTTTATGGGGACACTTATGTAAACGAGGAGGGAGAAATAGAAAGCCTCTGGGATCAATTTGCTGATGGGTCCTCTATTGATGCTTCTATATATGAGGAAGAAACAATAGGCGAAATACTGTTTGCAATTGAGCAAGTATACCAAGGAATTCAACCAAGACAAAAGCCAATTATTTCAGACATGATTACGCTTAAGATATGTGAGCAGCTTTCTGAAATACAAAGCGGACAATACTCCTTTATCAGTAAGGCTATTATGGATGCTTGGATGACAACAGGGGCCCTCCCTACGCAGAGAGATATTGCAAAGAAATATGGCCGAGATGAGTCAAGCATTAGCCGATCTGTAAAAGATTTTATCAAAAAGTCGAGAAAAGGGGTTGAATTAGATGGGATTAAATAGTTACGTAGCAAGAGAACCACGCCCGTTGCCGATTTTTGTACTGGCTGATACATCGGGAAGTATGCGTGGCGAAAAAATCAATGAGCTTAATCTGGCTCTTCGTGAGATGCTTAACGCTTTAAATGCGGCAGATGACATAAGAGGGAAATTTCAATTGTCAGTAATCGCCTTCGGTGGTAAGGTTAAAGTACTTCAGCCACTTGAAGATATAGATGTACTTGTTTTGACCGAACTTAGTGCTACAGGAAATACTCCTATGGGGCAGGCATTTGAGGTGGTTCTGGAAATGATAGAAGATAGAAGTGTTGTCAGCTCTCGTGCCTACACACCGACAATTGTGCTGATCAGCGACGGGTTGCCCACTGATTGCTCTGAGGAAATGTATCGTAGGAAGAACTACTTTGATTGGGAGCCATTGATTAATCTTCATACTGGCGAGAGATCATCTAAGTGTCAGCGTATGGCGCTGGGGGTTGGTGATGATGCAGATATTGAAATGCTTAAAACTTTTATTGATAATCCGGAGATTCCGGTAATCAAAACAAAGGACGCGTCTGGAATCACCAAATTCTTCAAATGGGTAACCATGTCAACCGTAGCAAGAATGACAAGCATTAATCCGAATGAGATTAATGTCGTGGCTCCGATATTTGATATAGACGGCGAGGATATTGTTATATGATTTCTAAGGAAGAGCAGCGTGGTGATTTGCATATTGTCATTGTCACTGACACAGGGATATCGCACAGATTAAACAAAAAGCCAAATCAAGACGCTGTTCTTTATTCGTTTTTTGGAGATGATTTCGTTTTGGCAGTCTCAGATGGTGTGGGATCATGTCAAAATGCAGAATTGGGATCTGAAATGGCCGTAAAGGCAGCTGTAAAGGTATTCGAAGAGATTAAGCAGAACAAATTTGAGAAGGCGGAGATTCCTGAAAGACTGATATCTGAATGGAAAAAGCTTCTTCTTGGTGTTGATATTGATGATTGCTGTGCAACAATAAAGATAGCAATGAAGCTAAACAGGCAGTTATTGCTTGTTTCTCTTGGCGATGGGATGCTGGTTGTGACATCAAAGGGTCTTGAGATGAAAGCACCTTCAGATGACATGCCATTTGCAAATCAAACAAGATGCTTGAATTCTTGTGCGTTGCCTACTGATATATGGATCGAAGAGAGTCACCTAGATACATATGTGTCATATGTAATTTTTATGTGTACCGACGGCATTGCAAATGGGCTAAAGTACGGTAGTGAATACGAGCTTGTAAGGGATATAGAAAAAAATACTCCTTCTGAAAACCTAAAAGATGAATTGGAACTGCTTGTAGTTGATATTTCAGATTTCAGCTCGGATGACAGAACGTTAGGGGTGGTTAAATATGAGTGGAAGAATGCAGAATCTAAGCGGTGATACAATCATTGCTGCAGATGGTAATAAATACAGATTGGGAAACCTTGCAGGCTATGGAGCACAAGGAGTTGTCTATGAAACAGAGGATGACAACAAGATGATTAAACTCTACTACCCCACAGGATCAGATATTGTTGATGCCGATATTTTGGAGCGTCTTACATTCATTAAGAACGTAAAGGTTCCACCAAATTTTGTGGCTATTCATGAATTGATAGAAAAACCATATGTTGGGTATGTAATGGATCGCGTTGTTGACCACCGACCGCTCAATACCTATCTGATTCCAGATAAAAAGATTTCCTTTTCGGAATGGTATAATCAAGGCCTTGGCTTTAGGGAGAGAATATTTCTGGGGTATCTAATCGCAAAAGCATTTGGCTCTCTTGAGAGAAGCAACCTATCGTATTGTGATATTTCCGGAAATAATATTCTGGTAAAGATAGGCAAAGGCGCCTCAATAAAGATGATTGACGTCGACAATATTTATATAGCCGGGAAAGGGAGTGCAACTGTCTTGGGAACTCCGCGATACATCGCACCTGAGGTTATAGGATGCCAAAAGAATCCAGACGTTTTATCGGATAACTACTCATTAGCAGTAATACTTTTTGAACTGCTTCGGGTGGGCCATCCCTATATCAGTGATGATGTACTCGATGGTTCACCTGAGAACGAAGAGGATGCACTTGCTGGAAAATATGATTATGTAACAGATGACAATTCAACAAATATGCTTCCTGCTGATATTGTTCTGACAGATAAGATTAAGGAACTATTCAGGAGATGCTTTGTTGATGGTAAAAGGAATCGCATGGCAAGGCCATCTGCTCAGGAATTTGAGTTTGCATTGCTTGAGGCGAGCAATAAGGTAATTAAATGCCCTTCTTGTGGTGCATGGCATTATCCAAGAAAAACTGGTCGAATTTATGACGGATGTCCTTGGTGTGATGCAATCTCAAAGCCAAAGGCTAGATTAAATTTTTACGATGTTCTTGTTGAGGGTAAGGATTATAAAACAGGCAAGCCTATTGACCAAGGAAAACTGGTTAATTCGTATGTCCTGAGAGAAGGCAAAAACCAGATAAAGAGCCTTTATGTATTACGAGCTGACGACCCTTCAAAGGCGACCCGAGCGGCAGAAAATTATCTGACGATTGCAAAGAATCCCAAGGGTTATTTGGCTTACAATGAGTTTTCAAAGGATGGCATTGTGATAAAAAAGTTTCTAACCGGTGAATATCAGAAACTTGCAAATAATAAAGACGTTCCTCTTGAAAACGGCGATGCCATATATTTTGAAATGAATGTAACTGTCGAAGTAGGAAAAAGACAGTATTCCTTTATTCGAATGGCGAGATTTGTGGAGGAAGCGCAGTGAAGATATCAGAAATCTATTCAGCTATGGGGCTGAAAATAAAACTGAATTATGAGGATACATATGCAGACTTCCATGAAGGCAATCTGATTCGCATTGAGGCATCCCAGGAAACTAGGACATTCCTTGTGAGTCAGTATGGTGATGGAGTATCCAACAGCAAGACCGTACTGTGTAATGCTAGTCCCAATACGGCAGATTATTTAGCCGATCTTTTTGAAGGTGAACATGAGGATGCTTACAGATGCATGTTTTTAGTAGTTGGATTGGAGGTTGGAAGTCTTGAAGTTCAGACCTACACCTTTCGTTCCGTAACCGAGTACAAAACACCGATTAGCATAATCGTATCAGATAAGCTTCTGGAAGAGTATTCTGTCGAAAAGCTAAGTCAGGAATATGTCTGGAATCAATTGGGTATGCCAGCTCTGTTTTGTCTTAACTACAAGGACAAGAAAAAGCAGAGGGCAAACCTGCGTTTTATTGGTGGCAAGCGATATCTGATTGCACAGAATACAGCTCGCGGAATTCTTGCTGAAAGCGTTGCTTACCTTAAGGAGCGCTATGATGTTCCGGTAGATATTTTCGTAGCCCCAGAAATCAAGTTCGTTTCCATGTCAGATTTGGCAGAGGTAAATGACGCCTTGTCCACAGAGTTAGAAAAGATTTCTAATCCAGCATCTTATTTTGCTCGTTGGGAAGCATATGATGAGCTTAGTCGAAAGCTGTTGGATGTTGAAAGTGAAGAATTCGGTGAAATACAGTATTCATCATTTGACTTTCGTGCTGAGCCCAATGGTGTTGCCTATGAATTTGTTGTAAATCAGGAGCTTGATGATTCGCTCAAGGGCAATGAAATTGGGGCATCAGCACCGGAAACCGTCGAGGAACAGTTGGATAAAAACGCCAGACAAAAACGTCAGGTAGGTGTAGGTCAGATTAAGAAAATCTCTGGTAATAAGATTACAACATTTCTGGAGGCTTCTGATAATACTGATTTGATTCCTGTAAAAGGAGTTTTGAAACTCTACACCGCTGGTGACCGCTACATTATGGCACGTAGATTGGCCGCAAGAGAGCGAATGATCCAGCATCGTTCCCCTATCAAGTCCATCGTTGCGGTAATTGAGGCCGGTGTCTCCGGAATTGAGCTTATGAATACCTGGGGTACTCATAAAGCGGTGACAGACGAGCTCCGAAGAAATTTCAAGCGTGCTAACGATCTTAATCCGGAGCAGATTGATGCATTAGAAATGGCAATTAACACGCCTGATATAGCATTGATTCAGGGGCCTCCCGGAACGGGAAAGACAACTGTAATAAAAGCGATTGCAGAGAGATTTAGAGAAATTTTCGAGGCGAAGGAAAAACAACTTCAGAAGGCAAATCCAGAGCATATTCTAAGAAGCCCTAAGATTCTTATTTCCAGCTTTCAGAATGAAGCAGTTGACAATGCAATATCTGCTCCATTGCCTGGAGCTATCCCTGCTTATAGAAAGACAGCGAAGCGAACGAAGGATAGCAGCAAAGAGCAGTATCAGAAATCGCTTAAAAATTGGTATTCGGGCTTAAGGACGGCTATCTCTAGTATGATTGAGGATGACGCAGCACCTGAATATGTCGAAAAGAAGCGGAGCCTTGATGATGAGTTTCTTTCCTATAAGAATTCCGGCGAAATGATTGAAAAAGCTGCAACATTAATAGATCGATATTTGAGTTATGTTGAAATACCATATCCGAAGGATGTTGTAGTGGAAGCGAAGGCTATTATTACTGCAGCGTCAGCTGCAGCTTCGGACGATTATTACGAGGATCCAATCATTAAGAAGATAGAAACTCAGAGAACTACACCTGAAAGCTTTGAAGATGATGGAGAAAGAAATGCAAGACGCTTAGTTGCTCACATTCGTATTAATGACGACCTCGAGATATCGGACGAAATACAGGAAGCGATTGAAGCAGTTTGTGATGAAGAATACTCGCCCGAGGCCTTTACAGCTTATGTCAGAGCTGTAGAGCTTTTACGCAAAAGGTTTTGCAAGGAAAGAGTCATTATTAACCCGAAGGACAAGGATACGATTAACGAATGTATTTTGAAGCTTGCGAATACCTTCTCAAAGCATTACCTTGGAACGCTCTCTAGCATGGAAAGCAAGAAGTCCCTCATTCTCAGTGACTTTCTAAGCCGTCTTGAACAGGACTATGAAATGATTGTTCAGAAGTATTCGATGACAACGGCAGCTACATGTCAGGCTAGTTTGGACCTTCGAGATGGAATAGATAAAACCTATGATCTGGTAATTATAGATGAAGCTGCAAGGGCAAATCCGCTTGACCTTTTCATTCCAATGTCAATGGGGCGCAAAATTGTCCTTGTAGGTGACCATAAGCAATTGCCTCATATGCTTGAACCAGATGTGCTGAAGCTGCTTACAGAGGATCCAAAGTTTAAGGATATTCCAGAAATTGAAAAGAGTCTGTTTGAAAGACTTTTTGAAATGTTCTCTAAGGGCCAAAAGCCAAAGGCAATTCCATTAACAAAACAGTTTAGAATGCACCCGGCAATTTGCAGCTTTGTTAGTGATTCGTTCTATGATGGCATTTTGCAGACCGCCAAAAGCGTTACTGAGGAACTTCGAGCAAGTTCCCCTGATATCAATAAAGGAAAAGCTCTGACATTTGTAAATGTGCCTATTTCGAGAGGTGCAGAAGCCGCAGGTGTTTCTAAAACAAGATGGGCAGAAGCTGAAGTAATCGGTAAGGATATCCGCCACATCTTGGATGTTGATCCTGATGCGAGTATTGGGGTTATCACATTCTATGCTGCGCAGGCTCAGATGCTTAAACGTCATATGGATAGTTTCCTTAATGATGAGGAGAAAAATAACATTGAGGTTGGAACCGTTGATGCCTTTCAGGGAAAGGAGTTTGACTACATCCTCCTCTCATGTGTCCGTTCAAATGCTCCAAAGGACGGAAAACCGCCTGTGGTGGGCTTTTTGGAAAAGCCTAACAGACTCTGTGTTGCGTTTAGTCGTTCAATTAGACAGCTGGCAGTATATGGTGATGCTGAAACATTAATTCAGATACCATGTTTCTCACATTTGTACGACATTTGTGCTGTTGAGGGAGGAGGTTGTTATCGTGAGTGTTGATATTCTTAATATGAGGCGTTTCGATGCTAACGAACAGGCAATTGATGTTGCACTTCCGGTTTTGGCAATTGAATGTGAAGCAACTCCCCCTTTGGAAAACTTCCTTGATGCATACGAAGAAACTGTCTTGAAATTGGTTTCCCTGGGATTATCAACCAACGGTATTTCCAAAACTCTGAATGCTACAGAAAGCCTAGTTGAGGAAATTCTGACTCATCTGGAAACGAAGGAATATGCAGTGAGAGAAATTGGGAAACCTTGGAAGTTGACTGAAGATGGCGAAAAATATTTAGATGGATCAATAAAGGAACGTGCCTCTGCAGAATCGCAATATGGATATATGTTCATAAACGCAATCAAAAAAGAAGTGCTTCCGTATTTTTACCATGGTGACGTTGGGCAAATATCTTTGTTCAGGGGTAGCCCCTTGCCACTGAAGCTGATGGCTGAAGGAGACGAAGCTCAAACCTTCTCACCGATTGCAATCAAAAATTCTAAACTGAAAAACGCTTATCGTGCATACTTCAGAAACATAAAAACTGCGAAGGATTGTGAGGAGGGAGAAATATCTCAGGAGGAAGCAGTTGATCTGTTTGCCGATTTAGAATCTTTCGATGAGGAATTTGATGAGGAACATGTAAACGAGAGTGAAAAGACGGATAAGAAACAGATTGCCCTTAAAGGAAACATGTTTATCCGATCACTGAATAAAAAACCAACGAAGCTCTACCTTAGAATGCGTATCATTATCGATCCGGCCTATCCGGGAGGTTATAGGGCAGAGTCCCCGTTCGACTTGAGAGGCATTGATAACAACTTCTTCCTACGCCAAATGCAGTGGATGGAACAATCGAAAAATGCATATTTGGACGGAGAAGTTATGCAAGATTTCTTGTGCAAAGAAATCTGCAAACTCAGTCCTTCTTACAAGAATTCAGAAAAAGATTTTCGCGTGTTTGTCCTTGAAAGGATGCCTCTGTTAAAGCAATACCGTTCCCGATTCCTTTATGTTTATGAAGATATGGAACGTATTTATGCACTGATGCAAAGACAGTGCAGTCTGCTTGAAAAGGAAAACATAGTAAATAATCTTGCGAGATGCGTGGTTGAAGGATTATTCAACACATATTTTCGTTCTATTGACCAGTCTAGGTTGGAACAGATCAAACAGAAGGCGCTTGATGATGTCAATACATACGGATACGTAATGTATAGGAAACGTATCTGCAGAAATGTACGTTTGAATGAAGACACCTTACATTGGGTAAATGCGAAGTACTTGCAAGCTATCATGGCAAGAATCAACAGAACCTATGGTAACAGTATAATGGAGAAGTTTATCAATATAATGATTATTGAGTATCATCTTAGCAATGCTCAAATGCATAAATTTCTTTCTCAGCCTAATGTTGAACAGAAGTACCGCCTCATTGACAAGCTAAACCAGATACGAAGAAAAGTCTCTCATGATATAGATGACCGCTTTACAAATCAGGATTATGAGTACTATATGGCAAATGTATTTAATCTGATTAACAACTTGCTGGAAGCATTTAGAGAGGATTGAGATAATGGCAAAGAAGAATAAAAATAGGCAGAGGCAACAGCAACCACAGCAGCAAAAACAGCCATCTGCGAACACTCAAAACGCAGGCAATATGGTTGGAACTCCCGTTGCCCAACAAATTGTAAATACTAAGCTCGTAACGATTGAAGATGTTGCTTCCAGTACTAGCCAGGCTGAATTTGAAGCAAAAAAAGAAACTCTTCTCCAGCAGATAATTGATAAAATCGCAGCTTTGGAAGATACAAAAGCTGCAGCTACAAATGCGGCAGAGAAATCAAAGAAGGCTTTGGAAGAACTTCAGGTTAAACAGGCTACACTGGAACAGGAAAAGACCGAACTTGAGGGAAAGGTTGCATCCATCCAGGCAGAATTTGATAATGCCGAAACTACGGTGAAAAATGCTTCTGAAGTTGCCGAAGCTGTAAGAAGTGGTGCGGAGACATATGCAAGTGAGACCAAGGCCGCGGCAGATACTTATGCTGAGGATGTCAAAAGGGCTGCCGATGAAGAACGTCTGAAGAAGTTAAAACAGGCTGCCGATGAAGCCAGAGCTGCATGGCAAACTCAGATTGATGACTTGACAAAACAGATTCAGGAGATTGCTGAACAAGAGGCAGCATTACAGGAAGCACAGAGAAAACTTAAAAGAGAAAAGCGATTTGTTGAAGATGAGAAAGAGACATTAGAAGAACTGAAGGAAGATCTTCAGGCCAGAAAGAGCCGTTATGATTCGGCAAGTCCTGCTAAAATTGCAGCATTAACAACAGAAATAGAAGATGAGCGAAACAAGTATAAGGCCCTGCAGGATCGTTATCATGAGCTCCAGAAAAGACTCGAAGCACTGCAGGTTCTTATGGATACTGTAAAAACCGAAATAGAGGATCCAGAGAGTGGTGTTCATATTTCCTCGATGAATGAGATCGTTTCTGCTCTTCAGGAGCTTCGTGACAAGTATGAGAGATTAGCTTCTGTATATGAGCGATACCCTGATGATGCAGCGATTTCAGCGTTGGAAGATAAATCCAGAAAATTTGATAAGCTTGAGCAGGAAAACGAGGTGCTCATTCAGGAACGAAACAAATACCGTGAGGAAGTGATTGCTGCAAGGAATGCAACAAGGGAGCTAGAAATAATAAAGCAGGAAGCCGAGGCAACAAATGCTCTGAACGAGCACCTACTGCAGGAATTGGAAAGTCATAAAACTGCCCTCGAAAGCAGAACGGGAGACACCTGCCCTTCCCTCACTAAGGTCGATACAGAAACTGAAACGGAAGATTTTATAGCAGACATTTCAAGAAGAACTCAACGGACAGAGTTGAAATTATTGGATGAGGTAGTTGCACACGTTAAAAACTATGCAGGAAGTCGTCCTGTTGAGGAGCAGCTTTACTATACAGAAAATGATATACGCGCATTCCTCGCAGGTATGTCTGTAAGCCGTTTGATTATTCTTCAGGGTATGTCTGGTACTGGTAAATCTAGTTTGCCGCGTATTTTCTCCGAGGCCATCTCAGGCTTTAACAGATTGATTCCTGTTGAGTCATCGTGGAGAGATAGAAATGAGCTTCTTGGCTATTACAATGATTTTAATAAGAAGTTCAATGCAAAAAGTTTCACAATTGAGTTGTATAGAAGCAGCAAAGAACGCTGTCAGCCTATTCCAACCTTCATCGTATTGGATGAAATGAATCTGGCTCGTATAGAGTATTATTTTTCTGACTTCCTTGCAATTCTTCAGGAGCCTGACCATGACAAGTGGTTAATCGAGTTGGTGTCTTCAGACATGCGAACACTGCCTATAGAGTTGCCAGAGACTGTTAAAGCCAAAATGAAGAAAGAAGATCCCTCCATTTATGCAATTTGGGAAAAGATTGAGCGTAGCAGGCAGGGTGACATGAGGGCAGAAACCTCGGATGAGGATAAAGCGGGTTTAACTGCATATCTTGAAAAATTTGGTCAGTTGACTGGTGCTAAGGACTTGGTTGATGGACGAAAAATCAAGGTTACAGATAATATCTGGTTTGTTGGTACGGCTAACCGTGATGAATCTACATTTGAAATCAGTGATAAGGTATATGACCGTGCACAGGTTTTGTCTCTCAATAGGAAGGGTGTTTCTGAAGGAAACTATACTCCGGTGAGTGCAAAATGCATTTCAGTAGAAAAGCTTGATAGTATGTTTAGCGATGCTATTTTGAATAACAAGCATAAAAAGACAGTTAGCGAAAGACTGGATGCGCTTGATGCTGTGTTGATGGAGAAGTTTGATCTCTCCTTCGGGAATCGAATTATAACCCAGACTATCAATTTTGTCGGAGTGTTTACAGCAGCTGGTGGCACACTGGAAAACGCCTTGGATTATCAGATTTCAACAAAGATTATAAGAAAGGTTATTAACAGTGACGACGAAGAAGCTCTGTTAGAGCTTTTGGATGCTGTATCTGATTACCCTGAAACGAAGAGATTGCTCGAAAAGAGATTGAAAGAGTTGAGATAACATATGAAGGTATATTACCATTCGGCCCTGAATGAAACAGAACTTACTCCGGGCGGTGTTTTTCGCGCCATCCCGAGTAAGGCTTTTCTGCAATTGCATAAAGAAAAAGCTGAGGGTCCTTGCGAACTGTTGTATAACGGAACAATTATTAATCCTGCTACAACGGAGATCGAGTGCAATGAGGAAGCTGAACTGGTTATCAGGCAGGATGGAGAAAGATATGTATATTCAGTTCGTCCATTAATTCAGCTTCTCTCAACAAAATATGCTAGAGCCTATGAGCAATTCTTATACGAATACCGTGACATGGAGTTCGATGAAATCAGCAGTATACAGCAAGGCGGCCTCAAATTGTATGCAGTGGACCAAAGTACAGAGGTCAGAGATTATACGGAAGTATTTGATCAGATCAGTGATGCATTCAATGCATTTAAGACAATCTGCGAAAAGCCTAAGTCGCATTTGAAGGCAATCAATGAAGTTCGCCCAATTGAAACTGTTAAGCGAATAGGTTACGAGTCCATTCCGTACTTAGCAGCTCATAGTGAGGATTGGCTAGCTAGAACTGCAAGTGGATTAAAGCCTGCACGGCTGTTTTCGCGAGTTGAAGATGATGAATACCAGATCTATGAAAATAGAGTAGTTAAAACACTTATTGATCTCATACTAAGCTTTATCAGAAGAACGGAGAAGCAACTTAGGGATCAAAGAGATCAGCTACGAGGAATCATGAACAGTAGTGTTCAAATGGGAAGCTTCGGTTTTGATGTTGGCTTCCAAAAAGCAGTATCTGAGCTTATGTCATCGGATGATAAGGGGGATGAATATCGTTGTAAAAGCCTAGAACTGGTAGAAAAGCTTCAAAAGCAGGCGTATACTCTTTTGAAGCGATATCGCACTCTACGGCAAATGAGACTTTACCGCTATTTGAAGAAGTCAAAGCCTGTTTTAAATCCTCTGAACGAAACGAATATCTTGGCTATGGATAAGCATTACAGTGTTATCTATAAGCTTTGGCGAACCATTCATCATGTCATTGCGCCAAAGATAATCGAGGAAGAAAACCAAATAGCTTTCGATGATATATGTGATGATTACCAGCAATTCTGCGCAACCTTATGTGGATATTCCGCGCATGTGATAGGTTTTGAACTGATAGAGGATGGTCATTATCAGCGAAACTCTGATGACATTGATCTGCAAATAACTTGCTCCGATGATGGTCTCGTCAGAGTAACATTAAAGGATATAAAGCCAAGAACCATATCTGTGCCTTCCGGAATAGATGTTCCAGTTTGTGCAGGCACAAGTAGGAATAGAATTGCATACGATGGACGTAATCTGACTTGGCCTAATGATATTACTGATGATGAAATTGATTCATTGTGTAGTTTGTTCAAGACAAGAGAAAGTCGAGGAAAAGAGCAAAACGAAGAGAAACGTAAGTACGCAGCGCTTAAGAGCCTATTAGATCAGGCTCAGCGTTCTTATTCTGATCCACGGGCTTCAAGCTTTGTGATAATTCCTACAGCCATTGAAGTTGGCGCAGAAAACAGAACAGCATTTAGGAGAGCAGTGGTGCAGCTAGCTCAAAAGCATCTCACAGATAATCCTAACGATCAGGTTGTCGTTGCTCTTCCCGTATGCAATGAAAGCGAACAAAAAATTACAGAATACGCAAAAGAGAATGATCAAATAATTTCGTTACTCCCCCTTACAATGTTTGACATTAATTCTTTCCGCCGGTTGCAAAACATTCTATATCAGCGGATTTTGAGACTGGAAAAAGATTCATGTCCAAACTGTGGCGGTATTATGAGAAAGCACGGCAACCAAAGCGTTTGTGATAACTGCAATCAGCTAATACTTACTAGGACCATATGTCCTAATCCTGATTGTAGATATGAATATGTTTATATGGGATATGATGTTCCAGCGGCAACATTGAAAAAAATGCAAAGCGTTGACCGAGATAGTTTCTTTGAGTGGGACAGCTTATATCAGTACAAAAATGCAGTTAACATGTCCGTTGATACAGGAAAGATACGAACAATCTGCCCTTGTTGTCATCAGGTTTAACAAAGTAAAAGCTTATGTCGGAGCGATTTTACACACCCGAGTGTCTAATCCCACCGACGTAGGCAGAGGTGCTGGACAAGCATATCATACCGAGACCTAGGAACTTTGACCCAGTGGACTACACCGTCAACATATTCAGCATGTATGACGGCGAGACCTATAAAGTTAAGCTGCTTTGTCAGAACAAACTGATGAATTACATCATCGATCGCTTCGGAGAAAATGTACATACTTTCATTACTGATTCTAATCACTTTACCGCCACTGTTGATATATCAGTCAGTCAAACCTTCTTTGCGTGGATATTTCAATTCTCCGGAGGCATACGGATTATAAGCCCGCCGGCAGTCAAAGAACAATATCGAAAGATGCTCGAAAAGGCACGAGAAGAATAATTTAGCGAGAGGTGCGGTCAAACGACCGCACCCCTTTTTGTACCCTCTTGATTTCCTCAAATAAATCAGTATACTATAAGCATATCAGGAACACTTGTTCCGGATAGGAGAAAAACATATGAGAAGCAAGAGCACGGAACTGATGCTCCAAATTAAGAGTTATATAGAAAACTATTTCGAGAGGTATGCCGCCACACCTACCGTGAGGGAGATTGCAAAGCCGATGCGGATTGCTACGTCTTCGGCTTACAGATACCTTGTCGCTATGTCAGAGCGTGATATGATCTCCTACGAAAATGGCATTATCTCAACCCCTAAAATTGAGATGATGTCGCCGGAGGTCAATCCCGCCGCCATCGTGGGTTCCATCCCCTGTGGTACACCGGACGAACGTGAGGCGCTGGTGGAGGAATACCTGCCGCTTTCTGTCTCTGTCTTCGGTACAGGCAGCTTCTATGTCCTCCGCGCTTCCGGAGATTCCATGATCGATGCGGGAATCGACGATGGAGACCTCATTGTCATCAAAGAACAAAGCACAGCGAATATAGGCGATATTGTCGTCGCTTTGACAGACGAGGATAAAAACACACTAAAGCGTCTGCGCTACAACAGCGAGGAGAAGAGCTATTATTTGCACCCCGAAAACAAGACGCTGGAAGATATATATGTGGATGATCTCCGCGTCCAAGGCGTTGCCACCCACGTTATAAAGGCGCTATAGCAGGAGGCGGCACTATATGAGGAAGCAATATATTGATGTCGAATGCCGAATCGACAGGGATGGAATCATTTGTCCCGTAAAAGTCTTCTGGGATGACGGCAGAAGTTGGGATGTGAAAAAGGTTTTGCACACCTGCACCGCATCCCACAATGAATTTGAAGGAATTCGCTATACAATAAAGATCGGTCGCGCAGAAAAATATCTTTACCGTGATGGTCAACGCTGGTATGTTGACCATTCACCATAGGAGGTGACACATAAGACATGACGATGTTGTCATACGACCAAATAGAAGAGCTGAGCGAGGGCTTGATACGGGAATACCTCGGCTCCGAAGCCGATTCATGCTTCTGCGTGGATATAGAAGGCTTCGTGACAGAATTTCTCGGCCTGCCGCTTTTCTACTATACCTTCGCCGAGAAGGATTCAGATAAAATCGGATTTATTTCCGATGGGATAACGCCGCTACTTGTCTACGATAAGGGCGAGATCGTCCCCGCAGTCTTCCAGAAAGGCACAATCGTAGTTGAGAAGTATTTGCGTCAGGAGCGCGAAAGCGGGCGACGCAGATTTACCATCAGTCATGAAGGCGCTCACTTCGTGATGGACAGAGCCTTGCCCCAGGCAGATTTCCACCGCGAATTTGATAACGAGCGCTGCTACGCCAAGGAGGACTTCAAGCACTTGCTCAGCTTCAAGGAAACACAAATCGACCGTATGGGTGCGGCCATCCTGATGCCGCGATTCATGGTTTACAATTTGGCGGACAAGTATGGCATTTCAAACGGCATACCGGTCTTCGGAGACTGTGTTCTCCGCCTGGAGGACAATCTGATTATAAAGAAAATGGCAAACGCAATGGGCGTATCGTACTCGGCGTTCTTCATCCGACTCAAGGAACTGAACCTATTGACCCGCCGCAGCCTCTCGGAGTACATCACGGGAGACCTCGGATTAGGAAAGCAAGGTGTCAGAGAGTGAGAACAGTCAGAGCATATTGCCAGAAATCGCGAGTTAGTCCGGAGGATCAGCGTAAGCTCGCCCTGTCCCGCCAAGAGGCGAAAGAGTTGATGATGCGCGACATCAATTGTCCGTATTGTGGTTTTCTGGTTGACCGCGTGTTCTCGGACGCTACCGGACACAAGATGGTCTTCTGTAAAAAATGCAAGGAGGAGTACCCCGTCAACCTCGGCTACTTCCGAAGGATGAGAGCATGGCGGCGCAAACACCGTTACAGGCGCGAACACCAGAAAAGATAGATATCCGGCAAGTTAAATAACGAAAATTGAATAATCTGCAATACGACTTCTAATCGAGCAAGCGGAGAGAATCAGACAACGGTCTGAGGAGACTGCCAAGCGCCGTACAAAGCCGGATTGGTTTACAGGATAACTGTATCCAGTCCGCTTTATACGGCGCTTTTTTGTGTTTACAGGCACATTTGCCCGATTGCTTTGTACCGCGTTATGAGTCCTTTCCCGTTCCTGCTCGGGAAAGGACTTTTTATGCACCCATGGCTCTGTTATATCGCCAAGTACCCGTAATCTCCGAATTTTTGACTTACCCAAAATCAAAAATTCAAAGGAGATTACAGAAAATGAGCTGGAACAACGGCTACGAAAGAAAAAAGTTTGAGCTTGCCCAGCGCAGGCAGGCTTCCAAATACAGAAAACTCGGCATGACCGAAGAACAGATCGAGGCAATGTACAAATTTGATTTAGAGCAATTCAAAAGCGAACGGCGCTTTTACTCGCATACCGTGTCATTCGAGCCTCACGAGTTTGACCCCTCCGAAGATGCCGAGGATAGGACACCGCTTCTCAACCTGTTTTCCGATGTTCTGACAACTTCCATAGATAACTCCAAAGCCCACAGCAGATTTTGGTGGGTGGAGGAATTGGACGATGCGGAGCTTATCAAGCGAGTGAAATTACTGTCGGAAGATAATCGGGAGCTGCTGACGCTCTATGTCTTTGATGGTTATAACCAGACTGCTCTTGCGGGATTATTTAATGTTTCGCAGCAGTGCATCAGCAAGCGAATTAAAAAATTTGAAAAAATCTTTCTGATTCGGTTGTAAAAACAGCATTTTCGCTGGCTACTACTTGAGGGACAAATTTACGGCAAACAGAAAATGAGTAAGTTTTGTTTTCTCCGGTTTACACAAACCGCTGAACTTTGAAAATTGAATATCATTCATCAGGTACGTTCTCTGCGTTATGGGTGATGAACCCTAAGCCGATTTCGTGAGTGCGCCGTGACCTCTGTAAAGAGCAGCGATAAAACTTACACGATAAAAGCCGGATTGCTTCCGGTGGCGGCGATGACAGACGCCGGGGATAATTATACTTCTGTAGCCGAAAGGCGCAGCCCGCGGAGAACCCGGGGGAGGTTGGATTCCTATGGAGCGGTCAGCAAGCCGCCGCCTGATGACTTCCCTGAGACAGTTTCACTGGCTCGTGGCTCTTGGGCGTCGAGGACAAATAGAGAGCCGTACATAAAACTAAGGAGTCACATTATGAAGCATTCAGAAAAATACAACAGCGAGAGATACCTCGATATGACGGCTTATCTCGCTCTCAAAAACATCGAAAGGAAGAATCCCAACATGAACGAAGATTGGATTTACCGCAGAGGCGACATATACCTCGCAAACCTCGACCCGTATATCGGCAGCGAGCAGGGCGGCACACGTCCCGTGGTCGTTCTCCAGAATAACGCAGGAAACTACTTCAGTCCCACGCTCATCGTTGCGCCTATCACCTCCCGCTGCGACAAGCGACGCGACCTCCCAACTCACTATTATGTCGAAAGCGTTCGTGGTCTTGACGGACCGGCAATCGTGCTGCTTGAGCAGCTCAAGACCATCGACAAGCGGCGTGTCCGCAAGTACATCAGCAAGATGAGCGTCCGTCAGGTTGAGGACATGGGCGACATCATCGAGCAGACGGTCGGCAACGGCTGTCGGATTCCCGAATGCGAGGAAGCACCATGATTTTGGAAGGAGCAGTATATGAATCTATACCCGAGCAATAAAACAGAGCGCCCCTTGGTTGACATCAGCACGGTCGCCGTGGACAAGAGCTTGCCAAAGGAAGAACGACTCGCAGAATATGTGAGGCAGATCAAGAATCCGTATTGCTTCACCTGCGACGGCTTCACCGTTCATGCCAGCTTTACAAGCGATGGCGTTTGCATGGAAAACCGTATTCAAGGGATTATGAAATGAGCAACAATCGACATCCTCGCGCGTTTGAAAGGGACGCGGTATAATTACTGCGGAAAAGGACCCCAGGCTCAAACCCAATAGCCACTCTTTTCAACGCGGGATAATTCCGGGAAGAAAGGAGCGCCTCACTATGGCTAAATTCAAAGCGGCAATGTATATCCGGCTTTCCTACACGGATGACAAGACAAATGAAAGCGACAGCGTAGGAAATCAGCGCAAGCTGATAGAAAACTTTCTGGCGCACAACCCGGACATCGAGGTTGTTACCGAAAAAATCGACGACGGGTACAGCGGAATCCTGTTCGACCGTCCGGCATTCAAAGAGATGATGCAGGACATCACCGATGGCGCTATCAACTGCGTTATCGTAAAGGATCTCTCTCGTTTAGGCCGTGAGTATATCGAAACGGGACGCTACCTCCGCCGCGTTTTCCCCGCATACGGCGTCCGCTTCATCGCAATCAACGACAGTATTGACACTGCCCGTGAAAACGCCGGTGACGATCTGGCGGTCTCGGTCAAAAACATTATGAACGAGGCATACTGCCGGGACATCTCCATAAAGACCCGTAGCGCGCTGGATGTGAAGCGCCGCAATGGTGACTTTGTTGGAGCCTTTACGGTGTACGGGTATCTGAAATCCGAAGAAAACCATAACCGCTTGGAAATCGACCCCTACGCCGCAAATATCGTCCGAACTATCTTCCGTATGCGGTTGGAGGGCAGCAGCGCGTTACATATTGCGGAAGAATTGAACCGCTTATGCGTTCTGTCGCCGCTGGCGTATAAGAAAAATCACGGTCTGCCCTGTGCCAAGGGCGGCTACACCGACAAGGCGGACTGCAAATGGTCTGCAACAACGGTAATCCGTATCCTTAAAGACGAAACCTATACCGGCGTTCTGGTGCAGGGCAAGCAAGGAACGCCACATTATAAGCTGAAAACGCTGGAACAGCATCCAACCTCGAAGTGGATCAGAATCACGGACGCCCATGAGCCTATTATAGACCGTAATGATTTTGAGCTTGTTCAGCGCATCCGGCATCTGGATACAAGGTCAGCGCCAGATAAAAAGGCGGTGTATCTGTTCTCCGGTGTTCTCATATGTGGATGTTGCGGCAGCCGCATGACCCGTAAAACAAACCGCGCCGGAGGCCGAGAGTACAATTACTATTACTGCCCGACCGGGAAGAAGCACGGGTGCAATACCCCCGTGATGGTCAAGGAAAGCGACCTCACCGACTGTGTGCGCGGCATTCTGAAAGGCCATATAGATAACGTGGTCTCGCTTGAAACGCTTCTCTCCGGCATCGACCGACAGATCATCAATCAGCAGCTCGCCCGCGAATATGGCGAGCAGATCACCGCCAACGAGCGTCAGCTTGAAAAGGTCTTGGAGTTCAAGGCCCGCTTGTATGAGAATCTGGTGCAGGGCATCTTGAATAAAGAGGAGTTTGCCGCGTTCAAGGGCAAGTATTCTGCGGAAGCGGAGCGTATGCGAGCGGCGATTGTCGAGCTTAAAAACAAGTTGGAGGACGTGCTTGAAAACAAAAGTGAGCGCAACCGCTGGATGGCGCATTTCCAAGAGTTCTCCACATTGGAGACTTTAGACCGTAAAGCTGTCGTTCAGCTTATTCAGAGCATAACCGTCCTTGGAAAGAAGGAGCTTTCAATCCGATTCAATTACGATGATGAATATGAAAAGGCGCTTGATATTGCAAATCAAGCCGCCATAAGAAAGGTGGGATAAGATATGGCTCGGACAAGCAGAAAAGCACAGGTAAAGGATACTCAGCCGGAAAAGGATTTGACCGTCCGCGCCGCGCTCTATATCCGCCTATCTGTCGAGGATAAGCACACCCGGACTATTTCCATTGAGACGCAGACGTTGATATTGGAGCGTTTTCTCGAAAAGCACCCCGACATCTTCGTATATGACAAATACATCGACAACGGCGCGACGGGCACAAATTTCCACCGTCCCGCGTTTCAGCAGATGCTTTCTGATATTGAGGCTGGTTATATCAACTGCGTCATCGTGAAAGACCTTTCGCGTCTTGGACGCAATACCATCGACACCGGCTACTATATCGAGCAGTATTTCCCCGTGCGGAAGGTGCGCTTTATTGCTGTTACCGATCAATATGACAGCGCAGACCCCAGTGACATCCACGCCGGTATCATTTTGCCGCTTAAAAACATGATAAACGAAGCCTACGCGCTCGATATAGGCCGCAAAATCAAGGCGCAGCAGCGGCAAGCCATGAAGGATGGTGAGTACGTCGGCGGCAGAACACCCTACGGCTATATCAAGGCCAAGGATAACTGTCATCAGCTTATCGTTGACCCTGTGGCTGCCTCAGTCGTGAAGCAGATGTTTGAATGGGCATCGGAGGGCAACGGCATCAACACTATCGTCCGCAAGCTGAACGAATCGGGCGTAATCTCTCCCAGCCATTATAAAAAGGAAATCGGCCAGATCACCCACAAAAATCTGATAGGCAGCGGAAAGTGGCAGACATGGACGGTAGCTAAAATCCTGCGCTGCAAAACCTTTACCGGGGACTTGGTGCAGGGACACTCAAAAACCGTTGACCATCAGCAGATGAAAGCCGATTCAGATAATCTCATTACCGTCTGTGACACACACGAGGCCATTATCTCCCATGAGCTGTTCGACAGCGTACAGGCGCTTCTTGACTCCGCTGCCGAGGCAAGCAAAAACAGGGAGATTGACCCTTACACCATGAATCCGCTGAAAGGCAAGATCTTCTGCGCTCATTGTGGGACAAACCTCCACCGCCAGCGGAACAAGCGAAAAAAGAGCGACGATGTGTATTTCTACCTTTGCTTGACCAACTCTCGCGTCGCCCGTGGCGCTTGCCCCGGTGTCGCCATGCGGGAAGACCTGCTCATGCAAGCTCTGACAATCATTCTTGAAAAGGAAATGGAGGTTACGCTCGGTCAGTATTCCGTACTGCTTTCAGATGAAGCAGAACACCGGAGAAAGCGGGATGAGTTATCCGCGCAGGTCGCTGAATACCGGCAGGCCGCCGCGCAGTACCGTAGCCGGATTCGCGGCCTCTATGAAAACCTCGTCAGCGGCATCATAACAAGCGACGAGTATTTTGAGTTCAAAGCGCAGTACGAGAACAAGATAGCCGGTCTGGAACAGGACATGGAACGCACGGAGTGCGAGGTTTCCGATATGGAGAGGCAGCTTCAAAAGCAGGCCGACCTTTCTCGTGACTTCTCAGCGGTTCGGAACAATCCGATGCTGACCGCAGAGTTGATCGACAGGCTTGTTGAGCGCATTGAGATCGACCACGATAAGCATCTGAGCATCCGGTTTCGCTTTCAAAGCGAGTTCCCCGAAAATAAGGAGGCGGCGTCCACATGCGTCAATATGTAATTGCGATCTATATTCGCCTGTCGCTGGAGGATGCCAAGTACGACAGTCTGAGCATCGAAAATCAGAAGCTCATCTTAAACGAGTTCGCGCTCTCGCTGCCAGAAGCGGACAACGCCGAAATTCGGGAGTTCATCGACAACGGCTATACCGGCACAAACTTTGAGAGACCGGCGGCACAGGAGCTTGTAGAGCTTGTCCGGGCAAATCAAATCGACTGCATTATCGTAAAGGACTTCTCGCGTTTTGGACGCAACAGTCTTGAAGTCGGGTATTTCATTGAGCGAGTATTCCCTCTGTTTCATACACGCTTTATCTCCATCAGCGATGATTATGATTCTGACCGTTTCAAGGGTGATACGGGCGGTATGGACGTGGCTTTCAAGTACCTCATCAGCGAGTATTACAGCCGCGATATGTCCATCAAAACCAAGAGCGCCAAGTATGCCAAGATGGAGCGCGGCGAGTATCAGAGCGTAATTTGCCCCTACGGGTACAAGAAAAGCGCAGATAACCGCATGGAGCCGGACGATGAAGCCGCACCCATCGTAAAGCTGATATTTGAGCTTGCGTCCTCCGGCATGACCGCCGCCGCCATAACTAAGGAACTGCGTCAGCGCGCTATTCCCACTCCCGGCGAGTACAAGGCGCAGCGCGGCAATCATACCCACGACATTTCACGCTCACAAGGCATCTGGAGCAGCTCAACCGTCCTCCGCATCCTGGCAGATGAGCGGTACATCGGCACCTATATCATCGGGAAACGCGCCGTGATAGAAGTGGGAGGCAACAAGAGCCGCTTGAAGGACAGAGAGAAGTGGCACATCATCCCGGATCACCATCCCGCTATCATCAGCAAAGAGCTATTTGATCTGGCACAGCAAATGGTAAGGCATTTCTCCCAGCCCAACAAAAAGAGGCATGAGTATCTATTTAAGGGCAAAATCGTCTGCGGCTGCTGCAAGCATGTCATGTCCCGGAGCTCCAGCAAAAACAAGTATTACTACTGCCGGTTTTCGGAGCCGGACGAAACGCTCTCCTGTCATAGACTGAGAATACAGACCGAGCAACTGGAAAAGATCGTCTTCGATGTACTCAAAAAGCATATTGACCTTATGGCGGACAACGAAGGGGCTATATGCAAAATGGGCGCTACATCCGTCACCTCCGAGTGCGAGGAACAAATCTCGGCATTGCAAGAAGAAAAGATGCGTCTTTATGAGCGGTATGTCGGAGGCGAAATCGACGCTGCTCAGTATTCGGCGGAGAAGTCCAACCTAAATGCTGTGCTCCTGAAAACAAAAAGCGCCCATGCCGCATCAACGGCAGAGGCGAAGCAAGCACAGGAAAAGCATGATGAGCAGGTACAGCGCCAGAGTATAATCCGTGAAGTCCGCGATGCCGATGCCATCACCCCGGCGTTGGCCGAGGAGTTAATTGACAAGGTATATGTGTTCCCGGATAGCACGATAAAGATTACCTTCAATATGCCAGACCTCTTTGAAGCCCTTGTATAATCCGAAATGAGCCTCATGCAGCTTCCGTTCTCTGCACGAGGCTCATTTTTCGGCAAAACCCCAAATATTTTTTTGTCGTGTGCTTGACATACGGGTGCCGCAGATCATGAAAACGTATTTTTGGTAACTCATGAGTCTTTAAAAATTTGGTAAACCATTTACTAATACTGTCCGGGTGCATTGGTTTACCGTTTTCCTGGCAAAATACCAGATCCTGATCATCATATTCTTGACCAAGCAGCAGTTTCTTTTTGTTTTGTTCAATTCGATGACGTTTGAGAATTTTTGACCGCGGTTTTAAACGCTTTATGAATAACACAGTGGTGTTTCCATATGGTTGCCTCAGATAAACCACCTGACTTCCCATCTAGACGGCTACCGTTCTCCTGGAGAGCATTATAATATTTCTGCAAATGCAACGGACTTAGCTTGATCAAAGAAATCGATCCAAGCTTTGGTATCGTATGCTTGTCTATAATTTTTTTATAATCTGAATAAGTCCGTTTGCTGAGTTTTTTGGCCACGTAGTCTTCAAGCCATACCAATAAGTATTGCCCAAAGGTCAATTTGGAAGGCTCAAAACCTCTCTCATATTCCAGGAGTATCCGGGCAGCTTCTTTTTCGGCCTTCTTCTTTTCAGTAATTTCTGTTGGGATATATTCCTGATCTCTTTTCTGAGTTAAAGGATCTCTTCCTTTGTCAATGACGATGGTGTAACGATTCTTTGCGCGCTTTTCGACATGTGTTCTCATAGTTTCCTTCTCTATTTTTGAGGTTCTAAAAACAAAACCCCGCACTCCAATTAAGAAAATGCGGGGCTCTAATGGCCCTCTGAAAATGGTGCTCGGGGTCTCTGCCTGTTCAGATCGGCATTGGTCCTCTGGCACTCTGATCGAGATAAGTTTATGATACATGAAAGGGTATTGTCAAGATTAAAAAAGGAGACTAGACGTTTCCAAATATTTTAATAATCAATGTAAAAAATAACAATACAAACAACCAGTAAATACTAAATCTTTTTCTCTTCTTTTCAATATATTTTTTCTCATCATTAAATTCTTGATCATTATTAAAAATTCTATTGAGATCTTTTTCATGAAGTAAATCACGATATCTGTCTTTTAGAAGCTTATATTGAGAACTAAAACGGGTAGTCTCTTCTTTTAAATCTCTATTTGAAATATACCAAAGAAATAAGCTAACTACTACAAGGAAGAGTCCGAGCCATGTGGTAAAAGGGGAAAAAAATGCGTTCTGATTTTGTATTGCGTTTAGTAAAATGACAGATATGAAATAAGAAAATAATCCAACTATTATTTGTTTAAAATCCTTAACATGAGAATTAACAATATCTGAAGACTTTTTAAAAAGATCAATGAGGGATTCAGAAATCTTGTTTTTAATATTTATATAATTTTCAACATTCTCTTTTAGATAAATAGAATAATTTGATTCAATCGCATAAAGGACGTCTTCTTCCAAACTCAATATGTCATTACTGGATATATGTAAAGTAATAATATTTCGTGCAAGCCCTAATTTGTCACATATAACACTTTCGCCATATATCCATTTATATATTCTAAAATATTCTTCATTGAATGAATTATCAACGGATAGAGAAAAATTGAGAGTCTTGTAACCCTTTAATGTAAATGAAAATGTTGAATCTGTTAAATGAGAGTAATCGCAAATATAAGAAAGAGAGCAAACGAAACATAATTTATCAAATATTTCATTTAGCTCTTTATTTATAGATCTTTTTTCGAGAAAGAAATCCTCAGGAATAAATTTATAGTTTGATACTTCCGTAAAAGTGCAATTATTAATTCTTTTTGAAAAAATGCTGATCTCATTTATTCCTGATGTGTCAGTATAGACGCTGTTATTTCTGCTTTTTTTGAAATAAAATTTTGTTGTATTAAATTCTTCACTTTCATCTCTTAAGTCGAAAAATATCTGCTTTCTACTTCCAGCCAGATTATTAAAAATATAGTAAAGGGAAGAGTAGTTTTTATTTTTTAGACTTTGAGACAATAATTCAAGGGAATAAAGAGACTTAGTATTTCTCTCATCAAAAGATTTTCCTATTTCTAAAATAATGCGTTTATTCATTTCTGTATTATTTCGAGATAAGGAGTCTAAAAATTCTTTATGATCTTGTTTTTTTGTACAAGAAAAAATACTAGATCCTTCAATATAAAAATCTAAGCTGATGCTATCTCTTTCAGGAAATGCTTGAAGAACTTCAATCAAGGCGGTTTCATTTGGTATATGACATTCTTCAAGTTCGATTTCTATCTTAACAAGATCAAAAGTTTCTTCAATAATTTTATATTGAGGCTTATCAACAAACAGAGAAAATAAGCTATTAATATTTTCCAATTGAATCACCTCATTTAAAAACTATTAATTATGGCGTACAAAAGAGTCAAACGTTTTTTCATCTTCTGTTAAGATTTTCAGATATTTTTTGCCATCAACGGAAACTTCAGCACTAATTACTTCGCTGAAATTATCAGGTGGCTGTTCTATTTTCAATGTAAAATATCTAGAAATTGGATAAGACGTCCTAGCCCGTTTGTTAATATATTCTTGCATGACATCAAATGTTCTGTCAAATCCTATTTTATCTGGTAGGGCCCTTACCTTTTTAGTAACATCTTCCATGGAAAACCTTTCTGGTTCCTGTGGGACATAATTCTCAAATAGGCTATCAACCATATCAGAATAGGCAATTGATTCATGGTTTTTGTAATAAGAGATCACAGAATTCCTAATAATTGTATAATCTGATGGTGATTGTTTTTTTATACTACGATTTAGTACTTCATCAATTGCATTAATTGAATCTTGTGTATTTTTCTCATGAGTATTGCATTCCTCAAGCTCTAAGAAGTCATCCCACCAGTACTCACTAATTTTATTATTGGTGTCACTTAATAATATTTCTAGAATTTCATTATCCAAAGAAGTTTTAACCAGACATGTCTTTTTGACATATTTGTCTTTTGGAAAACCAGCACCAAGCTTATAATCTGCTGCTGAGTAATATTCAAGATGTTGGAGCTTAACAGCGATGTAGATTTTATGTTCATCATATATTTCAAAATACTGAACAAGATCACCTTGTACAAGATCTCTCAGATGTTTGTATTTCTCATGAGCTTTAATTTCCTTATCGAGTAATCTCTTTGAAATCTTAGCAAAAATATCAGTAAAGGGAAGATTATTCTCAAGGAAGTCCCTTTTTAAAAGTGATATGAACTCTTGAGTATCTCCTTTTACTTTATAAGACTTATAATTATTTCTTTCACTATCAAGCATCGTAGCAATAAGATCTTGTATAAAACCGGGTAAATTCTCATGCGCTAACTCTGTTTTATCAACAATTCTTTGATTGTGAAAGTCAATATAATGTGAAGTAAAACATGGTGACTGAAACTCCTCCATTTTTTCAGTTTCGAGTCCTGATTCTTCTTTTAATAGATTCATTATTATATTTCATCCTTTCCGATAATTCCAAGCGCTTGGGATTTTGTTCTTAAAGGTATCTCTTAACGGCTCCGATTAATAAATTCTGATTTTTATAAATGTCATCTACGCAGTCAATTTGTGTCCGAACCGGATGCTTAGTCTCATCTGGGGTGACGATGCTTTTTTGTGAAGTGTTCAAATAGACACGACAAATCCACTTGAGTTTATTATCATCCAACAATATTCCAAAGTAGGATTCTGTATCCCTGTGGTAGATCCTGGACGGTTCAACAACGTCTTTCAATACACTCTTTATAGCATAAAAATACTCGAGTTCCTCTAACGTTGTAATTACTTTGGAGTCCGGCTCTTGAGGTGATTCTTTTATTGGTTCAGATGTTGCAGCAGCTTCTTGGGCAGGCCTTTCTGTCTGGCCAATAGCTGCTTTTATACGATCATTCATGGTTTCACTAAGAAATTGATTGTATGACCGTTTAACGATTTCCTTAAATTTATCAACGGTAGCTTTGGTTTTTTTGCCTTCATACACTTCTCCGAGAATATAAGTGACAAAACTGTCATCACACTCCAGAAGTTGTCTCGATAATAAAGCCTTTATTAAGCTTGAATACTTTAATTCAGATGCTGTATTGAACACATCATCAATGTCTAAAGTAGCCTTATTGAATTTTTTCAATTCCGGAATAAGGCCTTCTTTAAGATCTAAGAGGTTAACTTCCATAAATGGCTTTTCATCCATTTTATTAGGCTCTTCCAGATCGGTAAAAAATTGATATATAATTCCATTTGTCAGGATTCCAAACTTTGCCTTCGTGGTCCCAAAATATCTAAACAATTGTGAACCATGCTTATCCAATTTTTCTCCACACCATTTGGCTTCAACCAAAATGATAGGAGATCCATCTTTTAGGATTGCATAGTCCACTTTTTCGCCTTTTTTTATACCTACGTCCGCAGTAAATTCAGGAACAAATTCTGTCGGATCAAAGATATCATAGCCGAGCATTTGAAAGAAAGGCAAAATTAACGAGGTTTTTGTTGCTTCTTCCGTCATAATTTGATCTTTAAGTTTTCCTACCCGAGATGTAAATTGTTTAAGCTGGTCGATAAAATCCATAACGCACCCTCCAAGCAATAATTTAATTTGTAATATTAAGGGAAATTATATATAAAATTGTCGAAACCCCTAAATAGTATTAGAACTACTATTCTTAGAAGAATAATAGTTCTTTAGAGCATTCAATCATTTTTATTCGGATGTTCGGGTATACTGGTTTTTTTATACTTTAATAGTTTTCTTTTGACCTTCTTTATACTTTCCTCGGCTGGAAGATTTTCAGGCATAGTTCCACCAAGGTCTTTGATGGTTTGCCGGACCTTGCGGCCCACATCATAATGGACCTTGTTCGCGTTATCTTTTCCATAAACATTTTCTCTTCTGATTTTTTCTTCAGCTTGTGTTGCTCTAAAAAGATTTGCAGCTAATTCCGTGCTTCCCATATGATCAAGTATCTTCTGAGATTTCTTTAACCTCTTTTTAGATGAATTTGTTTCTCGGTTAATCCCCCATATAGTCCTTGATATCCATGGTTTTGGAAAATTGCAAAATCTAAAGGTGATTCGACTCCGGCTAGCTTTGCAGCGCTTGCAAGATTTGAATTATGTTTTTTCATTTCCTCACGAAGCATGACACGTCGTTCATCTTCACTAAGCTGAATCATCTGTCCTTCGATCTCTTGCTTACGTGTCTGGATGGCAAAATATGTTTGACCGAGAGCTACCATTGGTTTGGTTGGATCGGCATTTTGAATAGTCAAATAGTAGGCATAACGCGATAAATGATAATTAGCTATCTTTCTCTTCGAATTACTTCCGATGAGTAATTGTTTGAGGTGTTAGTGTTTAATTTATTATTTTTACCTTACTGAAATGGGCACGAGAAAACGAAAGAAAACAAATCATTTTTCTCCAACAATTATATTTGTGTTGTTGATATATCCCTATATTAACATATTTTTGAAGAAGAGAGGTGAGAAATTTGAAAATCGTAAATAAAAATTATCCAACTTCGCGAAAAAAAGGGGATAACGCGTTACCGGCTTTGGAAGAATTCTGGCGTATCCTACTCCTACCTTTTAGCCTTAGAAAGTGGACAGGCCAATAATCCCACAAAAGATGTTATTGAAAAACTTGCCAACGGGTTACAGCGTGGTACAGCGGCTCCCGAACGACAAATATGCCCGCTATAGCCATTTTGCAAATATTGCTGTCAAGGTTGGCGACGTACTGATCGGCGGAAAAAGTAAGATCGGTATCATGGGATCCACCGGAAATTCCAAAGGGCCGCATCTGGATTTGAGGATATCTAATAAACCAAACCATTCAAATGACCCGTCTGATTATTCTAGCCCGGCGGAATACCTCAGGATTTGCCAATGTTGACGAAAAAATTATTATTCTGGAGCAGGAAGGAGATGAGGAGATGCTTGATAATATCGTAATTTTTGCCGATGGAGATGTAGCCGCAGCCATGCTTTTGAGTTTTAAACTTAAATGCCCGATGGTTCACAAAGCCTTTGCAGCCAATATCCAGGCAACTAACAAGCACTGGATAGGGGTCAGTGGAATCGACGGGAACGGGAACTATTACCGCGCTGGTGCGGATCGGATTGCTACGGCAAAGGCGGCGCTTTAGATCATGACCAAACGACAATGGAAGGATCTTTTTTCGAAGTTCATTGTTTTTTTGGTAATTGCGTTAAACACCGGATTCGCCTATGGAGTTCTAAAGGTTTTCGCAACAACAGCGAAGGAACCGACTGTATTAATAGGCGCCTGGTTCACGTTCACAACTGGAGAGGTTTGGTTACTCGCCGACATCAAAAAGAAAAAAATGAAAAAGGAGGAATCCGCTAATGACAGCTCAAGTGATACTACTAAAGTTGACTAGCCGGAAGTTCTGGATTGCGATTATCACGATCATGGGGATTTTAGGTCTATTTGGAGTGGCAGACACCACGATAGAGTCCGTAACCAGCCTGCTCTTGATTCTTATACCAGGAATCACATATATCTTTACCGAGGGAAGGGTAGATGCTGCAGCTGTGAGCTCCAACATTGATTTTGAAGCCCTAATTAAACAAATCGCTAGATTGCTTAATATTTCTATTGATAGTGATACCATGACAAATATCATTGCAGCCATTAAAGTAGGAGACAAGGGATCCAGTGAAGATCCTGCCTAAATTAATATGCTGACGCGTAAATGTACCCCGAAGGATTATATGGTCCTTCGGGGTTTTTCCAATGGGAAATATTGTTGATTTTTTAAAGTTCTTTGACTTATACTTAATTCTAAATAATAGAGAAAAACATGGAGGTAATATAATGTTTATCAAGTGGTGGGCAAGGGGCATTATTTTAGTATTAAGTATATTATTCTTTATATATGGAACTGCTTTTATAGTGACTCCTGATGGAAGTGATAACCTTGGATATGTTTTTTGGGTAATAAGTATTATTTTAGTACTTGTTTTTAAATCTGCATCTAGGAAAGCAAGGATATATAAGAACGAACTTATAAGAGAAAAGGCAAGAAATGATAGTCGATATAATAATTCGTCATTCAAATAGTAATATAATAATTAGAAATAAATGGGTATTGTAGTCTGGCTGTATTTGTCGCCCAAATTTACTGAACAATGCCTACGAACACTTATTATGACGAATAGTCAAGCTCTACATTTGGCTAAAAATCTAAGGTTTTTCAAACATAACTTAGCTTGGCAAACTCCCCAAAAACAATATAGCGAACTCGTAATAGCAGGTCGTCGGTTCGATTCCGACCATCGGCTCCACGAAAAAACAAGACACCGCAAGGGTTTGCGGTGTTTTTGCTTTGTGTAAACCATTTTATTTTCACCCTTTCGTTGCAACGCTGTCTCTTTTTCTGAAGTTGTTCTCTTTTTTTGAGGTGGCCATTGATTTTTTATGCTGCCTTTTCTTTTGATTTTCTACGGAACGTGTTCTGATGGCTATATATTTAAATGGATATACCATTTAAATATTTTGACAACAGTAAAAATTATAACATAAGGAATAGGAAATAAACGTAGTTTTATGCAAAAAATGAAAATATATACCAAAAGGACGAAACCCCATATATCTATCCAGGGATTCCGCCCTTAATATATGTCTACTACTATATATTGCCACGAAAATGGAAACCCTTACACTCAGCTAATTGAGATAAACTTTGACTAAAACGTTTACAGAAGGATAATTTTTGAGAATCGTTTTACCTATATTTTGATTTCGCCAAGCATTTCGTAACTGTTGATCGCTTAGTCTGCATTCTAATTCAGGTAGCTATTTTACTAATTGCTAAAATAAGCAGTAAGAGGAACACATATAGATGCTTTTTTAATATACGAATTTATTCTAAATGTCATCCTTTTGGCTCCTGCTTCGGAATGCTCCTATGTCCCGATCAGTGAGCCGGTATTGTGACTTCTCAAAATTGAAGTTCAGATCGAAGGACTTTAGTTTCCCGCATCGATCTTCAATATTCTGTACGATTTTTGTAGTAGTTTCGCTCAACATAAGACATAGATCGTCTTTTGTAAATCCATTTTTTCTGATTATCATTTTGCAGCCCTTTACTAATATATTTATAGATAGAGTTTCCTGTGAAAGTGGTAATCCTTCATTTGGATAAGCATAATATACATTAGAAACATTTTGGTTTAATGTAGCCAATGCAAAAAGGACGGAATAATGCATAGAACCATACCCTAGAACTGTCTTGACAACCTAAAAAATACGTGATAAATTTTAACTTAAATTGAATTTGCAATGTATCTGCCCTCAACTCGTTTGTCTGGAGATACAAGGCTCGTTTTTTTACCCGACCGCAAGGTATATCCGAGTGGAAAGGCGCTCATCCGGCATGTGTGTTTTCTTTTTTTGCCGTTTTGCTCCCTTTCCGTGGCTTGCGGAAAGGGAGTTTTTGATTTTAGAAGGAGGCCAAACCTATGAACAAAAGAATTGGTATTATTGGTATTGTGGTTGAAGATCTCTCTTGTGTGGAGCATATCAATGCGATTCTGCATGAATATGCCGGACTGGTCGTCGGACGGATGGGAATTCCCTACGGAGAACGGGGCGTATCGGTTATCTCGCTGATTGTCGACGGCAGTAATGATGAAATCAGTGCGCTGACCGGCAAACTGGGCCGGGTCTCCGGCGCGTCCGTTAAATCCATGATTACAAAAAGCAATAAGTAATTTGAAAGGTACGCAAAATATGAATTTTCTCGATAAATATCAAAAGGAATTCGAGGAGTACGACAAGCTTGACCATGATTTTATTGACGACGACAAGATATGGGAACAGCTGAATAAATGGCACAACCCATCTAGAGAAGACGTGCGGCGCGTGTTAAAAAAAGCGGAGCAGTGTGTACGGCTCGAGCCGGAGGAAACAGCGATTCTTATCCAAAACAAGGATGAGGATACGATACAGGAGATGTATGAACTGGCCCATCAGCTGAAAGAAGAGGTTTACGGAGACCGTATCGTGTTTTTCGCGCCGCTTTATATCAGCGATGAATGCGCGAACAACTGCAAATATTGTGGTTTCCGCGCAAGCAACACGGTAATGCACCGTAAGACGCTTAGTATGGATGAAATCGAGCAGGAAGTGCGGATCATGATAGAGGAAGGCCAGAAACGTACTGTACTCGTTTATGGTGAATCTTCCGCTACCGAAGCGGATTTCATAGGGGATACGATCAGAAAAGTCTACAGCGTAAAAACACAGCACGGTGAAATCCGCCGTGCAAACATTAACTGTGCGCCGCTCACTGTCGATGAATTGAAAAAACTGAAAGAAGTTGGCATTGGCACCTTCCAGGTTTTTCAGGAAACCTACCACCATGAAACTTATCGTAAAATGCATCCGGCCGGGACCATCAAGGGGCATTACCGTTGGAGACTCTACTGTATGGACAGGGCACGGAAGGCCGGTATCGACGACAACGGGATCGGCGTTTTATTCGGCCTGTACGACTGGCGTTTTGAAGTCATGGGCCTTCTGTACCATACCATTTATTTGGAGGAAACATTCAACGGTGTGGGACCACACACGATTTCATTCCCCAGAATCACTCCGGCGACCGGTACGCCATTCTCCGATCACCCCGAGTATGCGGTCAGCGACAGCGACTTCAAAAAACTTGTTGCCGTCTTGCGCCTGTCCGTCCCATATACCGGCATGATTTGTACTGCACGTGAACCGGAAAAAGTGCGTAGGGAGGTAATCTCGTTTGGGGTTTCACAGATCGATGCTGGAACGCGCATTGGTGTCGGTGCTTATGCACAGTCCAAGGATGCAAACCAGCTTCCCGACAAAGAGCAGTTCTCCATTGGTGATTCGCGTGCACTGGATGATGTTGTCGGCGAAATATGCGATATGCAGTTTATCCCCTCTTTTTGCACGGCATGCTACCGTGCAGGCCGTACGGGAGAACATTTTATGAAGGTCGCAAAATCCAGGTTCGTACATAACTACTGCATACCGAATGCCATTTTCACGCTGAAGGAATACCTGCTCGACTATGCGTCGGATGAAACAAGGGCCAAAGGCGAAAAAGTTCTCAAACAGCATGTCGAGCGGTTTAAAGGCGATCCAGCCTACGACACGATACTTGAGAATTTAAAGCGGCTGGAAAACGGCGAACGTGATTTACGCCTGTAGGAGAAGAAGTCTATGGATTTAAGTCTAAAAGACCCGGAAGGGTTCTCAAAATGGATGAATTCAGCCGGAAGAAAGGAACTTTCCGAGATTATCCAGTATTTTTTTGAGGAAGCAACAGCAGAAGAATGGTCGGTGATGTCCTCTTATGCAAATGAGCTGCGGGAAAAGTATTATGGCAGAAAGGTTTACTTTCGGGGGCTGATCGAGTTTTCCAGCTTTTGCAGGAACGATTGTTTCTACTGCGGACTTTGCAGAAGCAACCGAAGTGTCAAAAGGTACCGTTTGACGCCGGAGGAAATTCTTGATTGCTGTCGGACGGGCTATGATCTGGGTTTTCGCACCTTTGTGCTGCAAAGCGGCGAAGATAAGTATTTTACAGACGCGCGGCTGTGCAACATCATATCAGGGATCAAGGAGTTTTTTCCGGATTGTGCGGTGACCCTCTCAATAGGAGAGCGAAGTTTCGCTTCCTATAAACACCTATTCGATGCTGGGGCTGACCGGTACCTTTTGCGTCATGAAACGGCCGATGAGTCCCATTACGTCAAACTACATCCGCCGGAACTCAGCTTAAAAAATCGCAAACAGTGCCTATATCATCTAAAGGAGATCGGCTATCAGGTCGGAGCCGGCTTTATGGTAGATTCCCCTTTCCAGACCTTCGATACACTGGCGGAGGATTTTCTGTTTCTGAGGGAACTGAAACCCCAAATGATCGGCATCGGTCCGTTTATTCCACAAAAAGATACAAGGTTTCGAGGTTACTGCACGCCGTCCTCCGGCCGGACTTTGACCTTGTTGTCGCTTATCCGGATTATGTTGCCGAAAACATTGCTGCCCGCTACAACAGCGCTCGGCACAGTTGACCCCCTGGGGCGTGAAAAAGGTCTGAAAGCCGGCGCCAATGTCGTTATGCCTAATCTTTCCCCGGCTAAGCACCGCAAGGATTATGCCATATATGATCACAAAATTTGTACCGGTGAAGAGGCGGCCGAGTGTCTTTCTTGTCTTGCACGGCGTATTACGTCGGTCGGTTATATACCTGATTTTTCACGCGGGGACTATATAGACTTTTTGGGAAAGGATTCATCATGCGGATAGAACAAGATATGCTGGGTGAGATGCAAATCAGTGACGGCGCGTATTATGGAATTGACATTGCGAAAATTGAACGGTAGCTTCACCCTGGCAACGGTCCTAACCGGATACATCGGTTAGGATAAGGCATCAGAAGTCGCCGCCCTCTGCCGAAAAACAGGCAGACCGGTAGAGGAAATCGTCTTAGAACAACGTCTGATGGATAAACAGACGCTGGATGAAATTTTAAAACCGGAACGGCTTACGTCACCTGGAGCCGCAATGGAAAAGGAGAAAGGGCAATGGAAAATATGAACGCAACACCTATGGCAAGCCGGTTTGCTATAGGGCTTTTCGGAAAACGGAATGCCGGGAAATCCTCTCTTATCAACGCTATCACTGGGCAGGACATTGCGATTACTTCCGATGTGCCGGGGACGACGACGGACCCCGTTTACAAGGCCATGGAGCTTTTACCGATCGGGCCGGTCGTATTGATTGATACTGCGGGACTCGATGACGTGGACGGACTTGGAGCGCTACGTGTTGAGAAAACCTATGAAGTTCTGCGGAAATGCAACCTCGCAATTGTTGCCGTTGATGTGCAGTTAGGAATCTCGGAGTTTGAGGCGGAATTCATTGAACAACTCAAGCGAAGGAAGGTCCCGTCCGTTTGCGTACTGAATAAATGTGACAAAGGAGTGCTGGACGCGGGCGAACTTGAGAAGCTGAAAGAGCTTACCGGGATCCCGCTGATATGCGCAAGCACAATAAACGGATTTGGGATTGATGAAATAAAAAAGCAAATCATTGCAAATTCTGGATTTGAGGATGCGGAACCGGCGCTGGTCAGCGATTTGATCCACGCGGGTGACATTGCCGTACTCGTGACACCCATCGACAAGTCGGCTCCCAAAGGCAGGCTGATACTTCCTCAGCAACAGACGATCCGCGATATCATCGAAAGCGATGCGATAGCGGTCATAACAAAAGAGCACGAGCTTAAGCTAACGCTCGAACGTTTAAACACGCCCCCCACCATCGTGATTACGGATTCACAAGCCTTTCTTAAAGTGTCCGCGGACACCCCTCCTGAGATTCCCATGACATCGTTTTCGATTCTATTCGCACGGCAAAAGGCGGACCTCGCGGAAATGGTACGAGGTGTCAGGGGTATTGAGAGGCTGGCCCCTGGGGACAAGGTTCTCATTGTCGAGGGTTGTACCCATCACCGTCAGTCGGATGATATCGGTAAAGTAAAAATCCCGCGCTGGATACGCCAGATCGCGGGCGGGGGAATTGAATTTGAATGGGCAAGCGGTGCCTGTTTTCCAAAGGATATCTCCGGATATGCCGTGATCATCCACTGCGGCGGCTGTATGTTGAACCGCAGGGAAATGCAGTACCGCGTGGAAAAAGCGCGGGAACGTGGCACATCAATCACCAATTATGGAATATTGATCGCATACATAATGGGCATTCTCCCAAGGGCATTAAGGCCCTTCCACGCCGCAAGTCTGGCTTTGGAAGAAGCTGAGCCGGTTGAATAAGCATCCCCGTGACTCCAGCAACAACCTTGTTAAATATGCATGCGTTTGGCCAGTTCTGCCTTGATATTTTCCCCTTGAAAGATCAGGATCGCAGACAGGAATATGATGCTGACGGCAACAGAGATTACGGAAGGGTATAGTACATGAATCCAGTCAAACAAGAGGAATATTACCGGAATGATGCCGAGAAGGCCATCTAACAGAAAATAAGTGATGTAATCCCTGGCCCTGAGTTTCATAATTTTCGCCGTTACATACAGCACGAACATGGCGGAAACAAACAAAATAGGAACAACAAAGTCCAGGGACCAGCCCCGCCAGCCGGTTCCCCAGTCCCAGACAACACTAAGAAAAGATAAAATGGTTACCTGCCACATGATATTCTTGGTAATATGATGTCTTTTCTTAATGACGATAATTAAACTCAACCACATGCTGATGAGACCGAATAAAGCGAAAACGGGCCAGTTTATAGTCGAGGGAAATAACGCATAGACCATAAAACTGACGACCAGAGCAACGACAGAGGCAAAAATCATAATCCGCAGGGCCAGATGCCGTTCATAGAACGGAGGAACCACCGGATAAATTTCCTGCTGACCGCAGGCACTATTGTCTCCCGGCAAAATATTTCCACATAGGGGACAATCCTTTTTATTACCGCGTATGCGGACCTGGCAGTGGCTGCAATATTGCATAAAAATGATCCTCTCTGTTTACTCAATTAAAGATTGCTTGTAATCTCAATGTCGATGCCTTTTTCCGAAAGGAACTCAAAAAAAGTTCGTTGGATTTCAGTTTCCTGGAAGGGTGAACTAAAACTCACAGACAGCCTGTCATTGTAGGAGCATATGCTGATATGAGGCATTCTGGCGCTGCTGCAAAGACTAAACTGCCGAATATAGCGTTTGAACTCTTCTGGAAGCAAGATTTGACCGATATTTGTTACCGCCGCAGTGATCCCCCTGTCAGCGATTTTGCTGGCAAAGCGTAGGGAATAATCCTTGAAAGGCAAAGGAATAATCCGGGTCAAAAGATTCTTTTCAATTGACATTAATTGATTTAAGCGTTGATTTATGCTTTCTGTAGTAAGCTCTTTCTGAAAGTCCCCGCTTACGCCTTGAATCACGTCTTGAAAATCGGAGCTTTCTTGGCCAAAGGCATAACCAATATTCATCGTACTAAAAAAATTTCTGGTTGTTTCCGATTCAAAAAAATTCCGCAAGTTAATCGGGACGGACAAAACGACAGGATCATTCTTCGTGCGTATCGGCCTTTCTTTATGTAGGGCATAAATAAACAAGGCAGCAATAAAAACAGTCAAAGTAACATTGTATTTATGTGCTAATCCCAAAGCTGCCTTGACAGACATCGAACCTTCAATTACTTTTACTCTGTTTTCATCCAGCCTTGTTCCGCGGACATGATAAGTCCGGACCAATTTCACTTTGTTCGGGTTATCCATCAACTTCAGGATATCCAAATCCCGGCCTTCAAAATACCTGCCGAAACTGTCATCCATTTTTTCGCTGATCGAGGCGTTTGGCTTGAATTCAGGGATTTGGTCCGCAAAGGCTTCCTTATGCCGCAGACGGATATAATGATAGACCAGAGTTTTCATGAACCAGAGTGCCCCTGTACCGTCAGATAAAGCATGAAAAATTTCCAGATTGATTCTGCTGTGGTAATAGGACACCCGGAAAAGCAAATTTTTTCTGTCATCAAGATAAATCGGCGCACAGACTGGGTCAGACTCCCTTTCAACTACAGGATGCAGGTCGCTGGTCTGAAAATAATACCAGAATACACCTTTCCTTAAAATGGATTTGTAAAATGGAAAATAATCCATCGTGATATTTAAGGCTTCCTGTAATATTTCAGCATCTACAGCTTCATAGAGTTCACAGGCCAGCCGGAATACTTTCGTGTCTTTATTGCCGCATGTTGCCGGAAAGATCTTAGAGGCATTATCCAGTCTTGTCCACTCAACGCTCTTTCGCTGTCTCATTCGATCACCTTTCTGATATCGTACTATGTTAACTTTAATATTAAGGTTAATAATGACTAGCCATCTAAAAAAGAATTGATCACCTTATAGCATGTAATGAGGTGCTCTGTGTTCCATGCCAGCGAGAAGAAGCCATGAACCGCGTCTTTCATTCGGTATAACCTGACGTCGTTGCCGGATTCCCTCAAACGTATTCCATAAGCCTCTCCCTCATCGCGGAGCGGATCAAATTCAGCCGTGATAATCAGTGTCTGGGGCTGATTCGATAAATCTTTGGCTAAGAGTGGTGCTACGTAAGGGTTGTTGCGGTCTTCTTCTCTTTGGACATATAGATCCATATAATCCTGAATGCGTTTAGCGGTTAATATATAATCTGTACCATTTTCCCGAATAGACGGAAATGGGGAACCGGGGCTATGATCAATGTAGGTCGCGGGATAGATCAATATTTGACGGGCAGGCAGAAATTCGCCCCTGTCTCTGGCCATCAAAGATACGGCTGCTGCTAGATTACCACCCGCACTGTCCCCAATCAAGGTAATATCCTTGGGGCTGCATTGCAGCAGATCATGCCGTAAGAATAACTCTCTGGTAACATGATAACATTCCTCAATGCCGGCAGGGAAAGGGTTTTCCGGCGCTAAAAGATAATCTACGGAAATAACCGTATGATGGGTCTGATTTGTCATTTTGGCACAGACATGGGTGTAAGAATCAATATCTCCAGTAACCCATCCTCCACCGTGAAAGAAGATTAGAACTCCGGAGACTTCCTGCTTTTCAGGACGAAAAATGCGCACGGGAATTTCTCTTGAGCCAACAATGATCTTATGATCCAATAAATGGTACAGCGGCTTAAAATACGGATGTACAACCTTTTGGACTTTCCGGTAGATCCTATAGGTCTTCTTAATATTTACATCCGGATAGGAAAGTGCCTTTAAAAGTCTTCTTTTGAAGCGTTTCATTCAACGACCTCTCTTTCGTGCTATCCTATCCTGACTCCATTATAATCGAAAATCACAAGTATAGCGATTTGAATTCCATTGAATTCGAACCCAAAAAAAATTATTCATAAAATAAGAAAATAGGAGCAAAATAAACCCAAAGAAATACCAGACAGCATGTATTATCTGGTCTTTTCTTTGGGCAACTTTTGCGGGTCAGCTGGCTCTTACTTGCTTCTTTTAAAAGCCAATAAAATCAGTTCTTCATTGTTTGCTTTGTATTGAGAATTCAGGGTTGATTCAGCTTGTTTGACCTGATTTAGCTGATTCTGATCAAGTTGGGCAAAATCCATATGCATGAGATTGTCCACGGTTTTAGACCTCCTTAAATTAAAAGCGGTGTTCATATAAGTCAATCCCGCCCAATATCATATGGGCCAGACCAAACCCGATAATCCCTGCACTGATTAGGGGATATACTTCTCTTTTGCTCATACCATTTTTTTTCATATCTTTGACCCTCAAGGCAACACCGGCTGCTGTGACTGCAGTTCCTAATGCGCTTGGTATCAAGCCTTCTCGCATCGTCATTCCCTCCTAAATTAAATTCTGTCTTTATCTTTAACCAAATTAGAAAATTTTATTAGCTTTTTAAATGAAATTTTTTGACAATAATTAATAAAAAACTTTAATATTAAATAGAAAAATACCCCTGCGTCCAGGGGCATTAGATAAGTTTGCGCCAAGTCTAATTAAATATGTATCTCTTCAGCCTACTTTAGCATAATGAAATATTGATGGTCAATAGATTTTGCCAAGTACTGGATATGAATAAAAAATATTTTACTAATTACAGAAAAAGGTATAAAATGGTACTTGTTGTAAATACGCCCGATTAGTCATTCCGGCTGTTTTCTGGCCCAGCGGTTGCTATCCCGGAGACGGTATTTTTCCATCATTTCTTCAAAGGATTTTTCAAGGTCTATCTGAAGCGAATTGGCCATACATATGATGATAAACAGAATGTCGGCCATTTCCAGCGCAAGATCACCTTCCTGCTCGGACGGTTTCTTGGGTTTTTCTCCGTAATGGTGATTAACCTCCCTGGCCAGCTCACCAACTTCTTCGATCAGCCGGAGCATCATCGAAGAGGGCTGCCAGTAACCTTCTTCGAATTGGGAAATCCAATTATCGACTTCTTTTTGCCAATCTTTGATATCCATCGCAAACAGTACTCCCTTGCAGTTTATTATAAGCTCAATTTTAAGGGAATTTTTCCTGTCGGGCAAGGAATTTAGGGATTAATGTAGAATCATGATCCATTGATATATTTTTCAAGGAGTGAGACAGTGGCATATCTGCAGACATTTGCACAAGTGATTGAATGGAAAGATTTCGTAGATATTGTCGTTGTCGCGATCATTATCTATCAATTGCTTATGCTGATTAAAGGAACAAGGGCCGTCCAATTAATCAAGGGTCTTTTTGTGTTTATGGTCATTTCTTTGATTGCAAGGCAGCTTGGACTTACAACGCTGAACTGGATGGTGGACAATGTCTGGACCATGTTGGTTGTTGCGCTGCCTGTCGTTTTTCAGCCTGAGTTAAGAAGGACCCTGGAACAGATTGGCAGAGGTAAGTTTATTACCATGCACCCGGCGACAACCGGACCTGAGGAATATAAGAAGCTGATCGAAGAAATTGTCAGGTGCAGTCAGGTTTTATCACAAAGTCGCATTGGCGCTCTGATCGTCCTTGAAAAAACGACCGGGATTCAGGAATATGTTGAGACCGGTGTTAAAATTGACGGAGTTGTCTCTTCAGAATTCTTGGTCAATCTGTTTATTCCAAAATCGCCGCTCCATGACGGTGCGGTGATTATCCGTGGGGATAGAGTTGCGGCCGCAGGCTGTTTTTTGCCTTTGACCCAGGATAACGGGCTGCAGAAGGATTTAGGGACCAGACACAGAGCTGCTCTAGGGCTTTCAGAGGTATCAGATGCGCTGGTTATCATTGTATCTGAAGAAACTGGTGCCGTTTCTACGGCTAAAAACGGTAGGCTCACCCGCTTTCTTGATGAAAAAAGCCTGCGGGATCTTTTGAAGAATGAGATCCTGGTCGAAAAAGCTTCCGGGCACAATCTGTTCCGAAGAGGTGACAACAATGCCAATACGTGATATTCTACGGCGAAACCTTGGATATAAAGTGATTTCTCTCATCCTGGCGATTGTCTTCTGGGTGTGGCTGACCAGTCAGAGTAACGCCACACTTTTTAACAAAAATATTATTCCCGTCCAGCTGGTAGCTTACAACCAGCCCTCCAATATTGCGATCATAACGCCGATTCCGACAATTACCATTCGGATCGACAGTTCTTCTCAGGAAAGCAGCACCAACCCGGTTGCCTATGTTGACCTTAAAGACGCTGTGGCTGGAGAATCAACGTATGATGTCCAAATTAATGCACCCGAAGGTGTCAAAGTTGAAGAAATCAGCCCGAAATCAGTGACACTGAAGCTGGACCAACTCGAAGACAAGATCGTAAAGGTTGAGGCAAATGTTACAGGTGAACCGGCTTCCGGCTACGAGGCAGGAGAAATGCTGTTCACACCCTCGGTGGTGAACGTGCGCGGACCTGCCTCCATCCTGGCGAATCTGGAGAGTGTCATCGTCAACGTTGATTTCACCGGACTCACCGAAAGCAAAAGTGTCGTTAGACCTGTTACTTATGAGGATATTGAAAACAAGGGGATTTTTGCAGCTGATCCTTACTACAAGTCGCTGCAGGCCTTTCCTGATACTGTCGAAGTGATCATGCCTGTTTACCCGAAAGGGAATGCGAGCAAGACCGTGTCGCTCCGGGTAGCGACGAAGGGGACACCCGCAGATGGAATGGAAGTACGGCTCGTGACTCCGCTTCCATCGCAGATTAAGCTTGTAGGGGCAGAGAAAAAGCTTAAGGCAATTCAATATTTAAACCTTGGAACCGTTGATATCAGCGGCATCACCAGTACCAAAGCGATTGATATTTCCCTGAATTCGATTACGCTGCCGGAAGGAGTGTTCTTCAGTCAAGGGACGAAAATCAGTGTGATGGTTTATGTCGATGCCAAAGCTGTGAATGAAACCATCAAAGGGATACCTGTCGGGATCAAGAATATTCCCGACGGTCTGGCAGCAGATATCGTCTCACCCATTGATATCAAGGTCAGTGGGTATCCGGATATCCTCGCGGCGCTGCAACAGGGGGATATTTCTGCCTGGGTAGATGCCAAAGGTTTGAAGGAAGGTACTTACTCCGATACGACGGTGCTGTGGGAAGTTCCTTCCGGGGTAACCATGGTGAGCGTACCCAAAGTGCAGCTTGTTCTGAAGGCAAGCGCAGCTGCTTCTGGAGATAACAAAGAATAGAGTTGGATAGATTGAATCTGATTTGGTTGGACATAAAGCTGCCTGTGGACCAGGATGATGCGGAACTGCCGGATATTCTGGCCCGCAGATTAAAAGTGACACGCGAAAAGATCAATAACCTGCGGATACTGCGGCGTTCTGTTGACGCACGCCAAAAGCCGGAGCTTTTTTTTGTTTATACCGTTGAGTTTTCTGTGCAAATTTCCGGGCCGGAATTAAGAAAAGCAATGGCTCATTATCCACGGCTGAAAGAAAAAGTGTTTGTCCAAAAGTACCCACTAAACAACTGTCCGGATTCCAAACTTACTTCCCGGCCGATTGTGGTGGGGACAGGACCTGCCGGATATTTTGCTGCGTTGGCCCTGGCTAGGAAAGGCTACAGGCCACTGGTACTGGAACGTGGAGACAAAGTTGAAGATAGGAGCGTAGCAGTTGAACGCTTCTGGAATACAGGAACCCTCGATTCGGAGAGTAATGTCCAATTTGGGGAAGGCGGTGCCGGGACATTTTCCGATGGCAAGCTGACCACCCGGATTGATGACCGAAGAGTACGGGAAGTATTGGAGAATTTTGTGGAATTCGGAGCCAACCCCGAAATTCTGTATGCAGCTAAACCACATATAGGGACCGACATACTGAAGAAGGTCGTCGCCGCAATGCGGGCTAAAATTGAAGCTTTGGGCGGTGAGGTGCTCTTCCGGACCAAAGTGACCGGTTTGAAAACCGTCAATAATCAACTGGAGGCTGTGGAGATCGATGGTGCGGAGACGATCCCGGCGGAAACGGTGATTCTGGCAGTCGGACACAGTGCCCGAGACGTTTATCAGTTCCTGAAGGTTCTGGGCGTGCAGCTAGAAGCGAAGCCTTTTGCGGTCGGCCTGCGAATTGAGCATCGGCAGGAATATGTCAACCTGACCCAATATGGGATCCCTTTCCACCCTCGGCTAGGTCCGGCAGACTATCAGCTGACCTATAAAGATATAAGCAGCGGCCGAGGCGCTTATACGTTTTGCATGTGCCCCGGCGGACAGGTGATTGCCTCTTCTTCCGAAGACGGAGGGATTGTCACCAATGGGATGAGTAACTTTTCCAGGGAAACTACCATTGCGAACAGTGCAGTTGTTGTGACAGTCAGTCCGGAGGACTTTGCCTCTAGTGATCCATTAGCAGGGATTGACTTCCAGCGGGAATGGGAGCAGAAGGCTTTCCAGGCCGGAGGAAGGAATTACTGTGTGCCCGCTCAATCCGTACAGGATTTTTTACGGAATCAGCTGACAAAAAAATTTTCGCTTGTACCGACGTACCGGCCAGGATATACATCCGTGGATCTGCATACAATTTTGCCGTATGAAATCGGCAGCGTGCTCGAGAGAGCCCTGCTGGCCTTTGATCAGAAAATGAGAGGTTTTGCCGGTGCCGAAGCTACACTTTCCGGAGTCGAATCTAGAACGAGTGCGCCTGTCAGGATCCTGCGAGATGAATCAGGCCAGTCTGTAAACCTGAAAGGTCTGTTTCCAGCAGGAGAAGGAGCTGGGTACGCCGGTGGGATCACCAGTTCGGCGGTCGACGGACTCAGGGCCGCCGAAAAATTAATGGCGCAATACGCACCCAAAGAGTAAGATAGATCAGAGAAATGCAGCAATGTAGAGAAGAATTTAAACCAATTAAGCAGTATATATAACCTTAAGTTGGCTGGAAATGAAAGGGGAGCTGGGATTTGGCCAGACTTTTTGGAACGGATGGAGTCAGAGGAAAAGCAAATACGGAGCTTACACCGGAGCTTGCCTTCAAGCTTGGAAAAGCCGGAGCGTATGTTTTGGGAAAAGGGCAGGAAAAAGCCAAAATTGTCATTGGCAAGGATACCCGGATATCCGGAGATATGTTGGAGGCAGCACTGGCAGCGGGTATTTGTTCGATGGGAGTCGATGTGCTGAAGGCCGGAGTCCTTCCAACGCCGGGCGTTGCATTTTTAACGCGGACGCTTAAATCAAGTGCCGGTGTTGTCATTTCGGCGTCGCATAACCCTTATGAGGACAACGGTATTAAATTTTTTGCCGGAAGCGGATTTAAACTTTCGGACGAGTTGGAAGATGAAATTGAAGATACATTAAAAAGGATTGATGAACTGGAATTGCCTTCAGGCAGCGAGATCGGCAGTATTGTGGAAGTCGAGAATGCGTCGGAGAAATATAGCGCATTCCTGAAAAAAACCTCCGTATCACTTAAAAATCTTAAGATTGTCCTAGACTGTGCCAATGGTGCAGCCTTTGAAGTGGGCCCAAAAGTACTGGCCGATCTCGGTGCCGAGGTTATACCGCTCTATAACCAGCCTGACGGGATCAATATTAATGTCCACTGCGGTTCGACGCATCCGGAAGTGCTCGCCAAAGAAGTATTGCAGCATGGTGCTGACCTCGGGCTGGCCTGCGACGGGGATGCGGACCGGATCATCGCGGTTGATGAGAACGGCAATATTCTTGATGGGGATATGATCATGGTGATCTGTGCACAAGCTCTGAAGGAGAAAGGGAAGCTGGCCCATGATTCACTGGTCGTAACCGTGATGAGCAACATGGGACTGCATAAAGCTCTCCGCAAAGCGGGTATCCGAATCCTTGAGACCAAGGTTGGGGATCGCTACGTCATGGAGAAACTGCTGGAATCTGGTACGGTCCTCGGTGGGGAACAGTCCGGCCATCTTATTTTTCTGGAACACAATACGACGGGAGACGGATTGCTCTCGGGTCTGCAGTTGCTGTCCGTATTAAAAGAGAAAAAAGCTAAGCTGTCCGAGCTGGCCAAACAAATGAAACGATTCCCGCAGGTCCTGGTGAATACCAGTGTCGGGAGCAAAGACAAAATTATGGAGAATGAGCAAGTGAACCTGAAGATCAGAGAGATTCAGGAAAACCTGGGTGAGGACGGCAGGATCCTTGTTCGTCCGTCCGGTACGGAGTCCCTAATCCGGGTTATGCTGGAAGGACCGGACCAGCAGGAATTAACCAGGTTGGCCGAAGAAGTCGTTAAGGTGGTCAGGCTTGTCGATCAGAATGACCTTGGCTGAACGGAGTTAGAACCCTTTGACGGAAAACGTAATAGAATAAAAATGTAATAGACCGGCACCAACTAAGTTTTCTTTCAGATAATCCATATAGAAAATAGGTCTGTACCTATTTTCTCATATGGATTATAATAGGAAAGTCGGAAGCATTGCCGGTCTATTACACTGATAGATAATTGACTGTTTATAAGGAGATGGTTGAAAAATAGGCTGCAGGATTTAAAAAATGAATAGTGGACGATTTTGACGGTTTACAGTACAAAGTTTACACTGCGGATTTTTCCGCACAGAAATGTAGCGCCAGAACCCATTCAGGGTTGACGAGGAAGAGGTTAATCGAAGTTTTCGGCGGGTGCCTCTCGGTGGCTTGTCATCGTTAGATTTGCTGTAAATCCGGAAAGCAATTTCCGGGACAAAAAGCGGATCAAACAGGAAGAAGGTTTTCTTTGCGGAATACCTTCAGTTGTTCGTGCTTTCCTGAGTCCGATTGCGAAGAAATTGGAAAAGAAGTCACGAACAGGTTAACAGGACTTGACTTGTTTTGATTTGTCTCGCCTTGTTATATCTTCTCTTGCTTTATGTTGATAGGTTAGAAATCTATAGCCGTCCTTCACGGCTATTTTTTATGGCTAACAGAAATATAATGTTATAGGAACGCGTCATAACCGAATGAGATGAAACTAAATTATTTGAATTTGAAACGAGGAGAACAGAAACATGTGTGGTATCGTAGGATATTTTGGAGAGAAATCGGCTGTTCCGATTCTGGTTGAAGGTCTAAAAAAGCTTGAATATAGGGGATATGATTCCTCAGGCATAGCGGTCATGGAAGAAGGCGGGATCCGGATCACCAAGAGTGTTGGGAAACTTGTCAATTTAGAGGAGAAGCTGAGCAATCGCTCTTACAATGCAAGAATTGGAATCGGCCATACCCGGTGGGCGACGCACGGCAGACCGTCTGATGTCAATGCTCACCCTCATATGGACTGCCATGGAGACTTTGCCGTTGTACATAACGGAATTATTGAGAATTATCTCGAGCTTAGAGAATGGTTAACTGCGGAGGGTCATCTTTTCCGTTCCGAAACGGATACGGAAGTACTGGCCCACCTAGTCGAACATTTTTATGAAGGAGACCTTCAGGATGCAGTCAAAAAAATGCTGGCCAAGGTAGCAGGGTCCTATGCAGTTGTCGTTCTAAGCTATAAGAATCCCAATGTTATGATTGCAGCCCGCAAAGACAGTCCATTGATTGTCGGTATCGGAGAAGGAGAATATTTCGTCGCGAGCGATATCCCGGCAGTGCTTAAATACACGAGAAAGACGTACATCATGGAAGATGGAGAAATGGTGACCGTCTCGGCCGAAGGTTTGAAGTTCTGTAATTTTACGACAGGCGAATGTATTGAAAAGAGTGTCTTTGAAGTCACTTGGGATGCCGTGGCAGCAGAAAAGGGCGGTTACGAGCACTTTATGCTGAAAGAGATTTTTGAACAGCCGAAGGCCCTGCGGGACACGTTGGCCGGAAGACTGAATCACGACCATGTTGTGCTGCAGGAAGTGGATCTTACCCCGAAAGAGGTTGCTTTATTTAATAAAGTAGCAATTGTTGCCTGCGGAACTGCGTATCATGCCGGACTGATCGGCAAAGGGTTGATTGAACACTGGGCTAAAATACCGGTCGAAGTCGATATTGCTTCAGAGTTCCGATACAGAGCCCCTTTGATTGATGATAAAACCCTGGTCGTTGTAATCAGCCAGTCGGGAGAAACGGCCGACACCCTGGCAGCTTTGCGAGAATCCAAAAAGAAGGGAGCCAGAGTTATCGCGATCACCAATGTCGTCGGCAGCTCCGTGGCTAGGGAAGCACACGATGTGATCCACACCTGGGCAGGACCGGAAATTGCCGTGGCCTCGACGAAGGCTTATACGACCCAGATCGAAGGAATGATCCTGCTTGCACTTTATCTTACGCAGGCCAAAGGAACCATGCCAAAGGAATGGATCACAGAGATTATTTCCGAGCTCGGCAAAATCCCTGATAAAGCGGAAATTATCCTCAAAGAAGGAGCTGAACGTATTAAGACCCTAGCCAGGTACTTTGAAGAAGTGGGCAGCACATTCTTCATCGGCCGCGGTCTGGACTGGGCAGTTGCGCAGGAAGGTTCCCTGAAACTCAAAGAAATCTCGTATATTCACGCCGAAGCCTATGCTTCGGGCGAATTAAAGCATGGCACACTCGCACTGATTACGGAGGATACCCCGGTTATCGCGCTCGCAACCCAGAGAGACTTGTATGAGAAAACGGTCTCGAATGTGATCGAGGTTAAAGCCAGGGACGCCAAGGTCATCGGGTTTACGTTTGAAGGAAATACCAATTTCCACAAGTCGGTTAATGAAATATTCTATATCCCGGAAACCGCCAATGAGCTTGCTCCACTCTTAACGGTGATTCCACTGCAGCTTCTGTCCTACTATGTTTCCATCGCTAGAGGGAACGATGTCGATAAGCCCAGGAACCTGGCCAAATCAGTGACTGTTGAGTAAGATGAAAAGTATTTTGCGTCATATTTTACTTAAGGCCATACTCCTTTATTTTTCTGTACAATGTTGATTTTGACAAGCCCAGCTCTCTAGCTGCTTCGTCTTTGTTTTTATTCTTACACAAAGCATGCATAATGGCTTCTTTCTGGATATCCCTTAAAGGCAGCGGATCATTGTTTTGTGTTACACTCACGGTGGTTTGCCTGTGTTTGATTTCATTTGGAAGGTCTCCGATATTTAGTATGCCGTTCTTGGCTTTAAAGACCGCATACACCATCGCATTTTTTAACTGCCTGATGTTCCCGGGCCAGGTATATTCAACGAGCGCTTTATAGACCTCAAAACTTAATTTGGGTGGTTCACATTGTATTTCTCTACTGATCTGATCCAAAAAATGATGTGCGAGCAGGAGAATATCCTTTCCTCTGTCCCGCAGCGGGGGGATGTCGATCGCTAAAACGGATAAACGGAAATACAAATCGCTTCGAAATGTTTTTTCCTGTACCATTTGAAACAGGTTCTGATTAGTTGCGGCGATAAGTCTGAAGTTTACCGTGGTGTACTTACTGCTGTTAATCCTGACGACTCTTTTGTCCTCAAGGACACGTAATAGTACAGGCTGGACTTCCAAGGGCATATCCCCGATTTCATCCAAAAACAAAGTCCCACCATTGGCAGCCTCTATTTTACCGGGCTGACCGTTTTTGTTAGCTCCGGTAAAAGCACCCCCTTCATAACCGAACAATTCACTTTCGATTAAATTCCTAGGTATAGAAGCACAATTAAGGGCGACAAAAGGTCCCCCAGGACAGTAATCATGATGAATTGCCTGAGCGAATATCTCTTTCCCTGTCCCGCTCTCACCATTCAGCAGAACATTATATGTAGATTTGCTGATATTCCTAGCAAAATCAATGGCTTGTACAATAGGCCAACTTTTCCCGACAATGGCTTCAAAAGTATGGATGGTGTCTTGATTAAGTTGAGATTGTTTTTCAATTCTTTCTTGAGATAACATGAAAATTACGGCTCCTTTTGTTTTGTCGATTAGATACTTAGGGTCAATATTATCATTATCTGAAAATTATGTCAATTCAAATTTTACCCAAATATCATAATAATCTATCAATAAAATTTGCTTTGTCAGACACTTAAGTAATATAATTATCTGGAAAAACCTGTTATGGGTAAGGAGGTCATCCCATTGTCAACCTATCATGCAGCAGCATGGATGGTGCCTGCAGAAAGCGGTTTAAAAAAGAAACATATTCAGAAGGTGCTCGCCCTTTTACCGGAGGACTGTGAACTGGTCCCGTTTGAGATTCATGGCAATAACTCCTCGGCTTATGGTTTTGCAACCATTGAGGTTATTGACGAAGAAGAAAACGGTCTGGAGACAATCATCGATTTGCTGGAACCGCTTGTTGAAGACTGGACGGAGGATTCTTCCGATTGCACATTAGACCTGCCGGGCGGAAAACAGACCTATATCGGCTGTGACTACCGTACAGTAATGATTAACGGAGTAGATCCGGAACAGCACAGTCATCATCATTAAACCAACTTAAGAGTAACAAAATACAGATATGATGGAACAAAGTCAAGATCTTTAGCTAGGCTGCGGAACTAATTGCTGAGCGGCTAAAGAAAAAAGGAGGAAATCTGATTCCCCCTCCTGTAGGATTTTATGTTAAAGACTTTCGCTTAAGCAGTATATTCCTTCGGCATAACTGAACTGACGTTATCCGAGGGTGATTACTTTTTCAGCCTGGGCCATAATATCCATATTCAGGTACATGTTACCAATTTCGCCTACCTTGACCTGGTCCTTAAGGTTGTAGAAATCCAGGCAGATGCCACAGGCGTAAAGGTTGACTCCTTTATCGGCTAAACTCTTTAAAATGTTCAGAACTGGGGCATCTTCCGTGACCAGCTTGACGCCTTCGTGCAGAAATAAAATATGAGAGGGCAAATAGTCTCCCTCGCTCAGACTGTAGAGATAGGAATACATTAATTTTTCTCCTAGGATTTCTTCACCTTTACCGAAACCTTTACTTGTGACCAACAATACGTAACCCATAAAAAATGCTCCTTTCGATCCCCAATATTTAATTATAAAAAACAAAAAGACAACAACCATACATATTGAATTTTAAAATTTAACATGATCCCTGCGAACAAAAAATAATCATCAATTCATAGGGACAGCTTTGAGTGGAAGAATGTCATGCTGCTCCAAATACGCTTCAACGCCCTGCTGGTCGGAGCAGGCAATCTGGATCGCGAGCCCGCAGCCCTGGTTAATTGAGGGAGGGACCGGTATCAGGACAAAAGGCCAGCTACCGGAATTTAAAAGATCTTCCGCCTCAAGTGTTTGATGAACGGAACTGAAAACAAGGGCGACATGTTCCGAACTTGTCACATTGAACCTCCCAATATGGTGTTTAAAGCAGCCAATAACGCCACAATATCCGACTCTGTCTGTGAATAATTGATACTGATACGCAATGCTCCGTGATCAATAGTTCCGGCTGTTTGATGGGCTAAGGGGGCGCAATGCAGTCCGGAGCGGGTAACAATATCAAAGCGGCGATCCAACTCCAGAGCCACACTGTCAGGGGTATGATTCCGAAAAATACAGGATACCAGGCCGACTCTCGCATTGATGTCACGGGGCCCAAGAATTTGAATTTCTGGGATATGCTCCAATCCTTCAAGCAGGACAGCCATCAGTCGAAGTTCATGGCTGCGGATCTTAGAGAGGCCCTCATGCAATATGAACTCTACCGCAGCCCCGAAGGCCGCGATTCCCGGGATATTCCTTGTGCCACTTTCCATCCCTTCCGGCCAAATATTCGGCTGTTCAAGATTCAGGGAATGAAGGCCTGTCCCTCCATAAATCAGAGGATTCAAAAAAAGCTCTGGCCTAGCATAGTATCCGCCAACCCCTTGCGGTCCCGACAGGCTCTTATGGCCGGTAAAGGCTAAAAAATCGATGTGCTGGTCTTCCACGTCAATCGGTATCACGCCAGCAGTCTGGGCAGCATCCACCATAAACAGACAATTATGTGCTTTAGCTATTTGCCCGAGTTGTTTGATCGGCAGAATCGTGCCCAGCACATTCGAAGCATGCGTAAAACAAAGCAAACGGGTATTGGGCCGAAAATTAGATTCCACGATAGCGGGATCCAAAAACCCCTCCCGGCTGCACGGAACAATTGTATAGAAAATTCCGCTCTTTTTGAGATATTCCAGCGGACGGACAACGGCATTGTGTTCAACGGAGCTGATCAGAACATGATCCCCAGTCTGAAGAAGTCCATGAAGTCCCACATTGAGCGATTCGGTGATATTCTGCGTAAAAACAATTCTCTCAGTGCTTGCAATGCCAAATAAGCGGCTTAAAGCCTTTCTGGTATGAAGAAGCTCCCGCCCGGCGCGCAGAGAAGATTGATTGACACCGCGTCCGGCACTCCCTCCCTGACGCAGAACCCGGTCATGGGTTTCGTAGACCACCTCGGGTTTCGGCCAGGAAGTTGCGGCATTATCAAAATAAAGCAATTCCGTCTCCCCTTATCACATGGATTTAATATGACTTATTTTAGCATAGGGACATTGGATTTGCATCTTCTCCCGACAGAATCTGCTATCTCTAATTCCGATTAGTCCTACTGTCAAGTATTCAAGACATCAATCGATGCCCGAATTCAATAGTCAGTTATAATTCAATTGACGCTCCGGAAGTCAATCGAAGTTCTGAACCTAATTGAATAATTATTAATCAAAAATAAACTGATACCAAACCATGATTCCCTGTTAGACATCATCAAGATTGCGGTCAGAGATGATGAAGAAAAGCATGGTCAAAGGACATGAGAGAGGGACCTTATGAAGAAATTTCAAACATTTTGGATTGCCGAAGAACATCAGGGTTTGACTGTCGAGCAGTATTTGAAAAGTATTGCACAATGTTCTGGAAGAAAAATCCAAAAGCTGACCAGAGCAGGCGGAGTACGTCTCAATAAAAGAAATGCTTATCTTCAGAAAAAGATAAAAAGCGGGGACATCTTGGATGTTCTCGTTTTGGAAGATCAGTCCTTTGGGGTTAAGCCTGAGCCGGGATTGATTGACATTTTGTTTGAAGATTCGGCACTTATTATTTTATATAAACCAGCCGGCATGTTGGTGCATCCAGCGGGGCAAACAACCGGCGGAACGCTGGCCAACTATCTAGCGGAGTACTTTCGGGGACATGGAGAGACAATTACCATCCGTCCTTTACACCGTCTGGACCGGGATACTACAGGCTGTGTGGTATTTGTCAAAGATGCACGAACCCAGTCTGAACTGGAAAAACAGTTACAGGATGGAAGACTGAAAAGAAAATATTATGCAGTGGTCGAGGGAAGAATTGAGCCGCCATCCGGTTCCGTTGACGCACCAATCGGATCGCACCCAACACTGCCGAATCGGCGGGCTGTTCGTGATCAGGGGGAGCGTGCGCTTACCCATTACAATACAATCAAGACTTTTAAGAATTATTCCCTGTTGGAGCTTACCCTTGAAACCGGAAGAACGCACCAGATCCGAGTTCATCTCTCCTCCCTTGGCCATCCTGTGCTTGGAGACAGAATGTACGGGAAGCGCTCCTCCCTGATACCCAGACAGGCCTTGCATGCCAAATCCGTCTCGTTTTGCCATCCCGTGGGCGGAAAGTTAATTGAAATACAGGCCCCTGTTCCGACTGATTTGGAAAACCTAATCAGCCATCTTACTTTATAGTTTTGGGGAGTGACTTTTACCACCACCAGGTTCTGTAACGGTATCTCGGCCTGTATGCGCCAATAAAAAGGGGAAGCCCCTATCTTGTCAATGATACCGGTCGTTTTGTTTCTTTATCTAAAAGGTAAAAAGGACAAAAAGGATTAAGATGTTTCAAAAATTATGTTAAGATGTTCCTAAGATCAAAAAGAAAATTACTGAATGGGGGAGAAAAATGAAAAAGACAGCTATTGTATTAGGAATTATCCTGATTCTAATTATGATCATGGGAGGTTCTTTGATCGGCAGCTATAACAGTCTGGTGACTGCTGATGAAAATGTAAAAAGTAAGTGGAGCCAGGTCGAGAACCAGCTGCAGCGCAGAACGGACCTGATTCCAAATCTTGTGGCAACAGTCAAGGGATATGCTGCGCATGAAAATGAAGTATTTACCGCTATCGCGGATGCGCGTTCGAAACTGGCCGGAGCCCAGACAATCAATGAAAAAGTAGCAGCAGACGATGAACTGAGCAGTGCTTTGTCCAGATTACTGGTGATCGTTGAGAATTATCCGGATCTGAAAGCAAACCAAAACTTCATCGCCCTGCAGGATGAACTGGCCGGGACTGAGAACCGCCTGACAATCGCCCGTCAGGATTACAATGAGGCTGTTCAAACGTTTAATACTTCCATCAAGCGTTTCCCGAGAAATATTATTGCAGGGATGTTTAATTTTGAAAGCTACACTTACTACGAGGCTGAGGAAGGAGCAGAGAAGGCTCCGGTAGTAAACTTTGGCGAGTAGGAGGACAGAAATGGCAAAGAAACTCCTTTCCGTATTCCTGGCTGTGTTTTTACTGACGGCAGGGGTTTGCCCTTCTCTGCTGGCATTGACACTGCCGGCTAAGCCGACAATGGATATTTATGTACAGGATTATGCCGGTATGCTGGCAGATGCAACAAAACAGAAAATTCTTAGAATTGCCGCTACTCTGGATGAAAAAACCTCAGCTCAAATCGCCGTTGTGACGGTGGATTCCCTGGAAGGCAGCACGGTTGAGGAGTATGCCAATAAACTGTTTCGGGCCTGGGGCATTGGAGATCAGGAAAAAAACAACGGTGTATTGTTCCTGATCAGCAAAGAGGACCGGGAGCGCAGAATCGAAGTGGGCTATGGTCTGGAAGGTAGGATTAATGATGCCAAAGCTGGTCGTTTTCTGGACCAGTCTACACCGTATTTTCAGGATGGGGACTACGACGGCGGCGTCTATCTGGTGTTTAATCTCTTAGTCGCTGAGATTTGCGAGGAGTATGGCATTGATGATCTGGGGGCATCGGAGGAATTAGCAGCTGAAGAATCATCAGGATTCGATTATGACTGGATTATCATCCTAATTGTGTTCATTGTTATTATTTACCTTAATAGTCGCAACAGCGGCAAGCGGAGCGGCAATTTTCGCGGCCCTTTTGGGGGAGGATTCGGAGGCGGATTTGGAGGAGGCTCTTCCGGCGGTGGTTTTGGTGGTGGCGGGTTCGGAGGCGGTTCTTCTGGGGGCGGTGGATCGTCCCGGGGGTGGTAGAGAAGTGTGCTAAAAGTGTTCGCACAAAGATCATATGAAATATTGTTAGCATGGGTAAGGGGATGCATAAAGTGGGAAAGATTTATAACGGCTTGACGGAGCTTATTGGCGGCACACCGCTGGTAAGGCTTCATCATATCTCTGCCGGAATCAATGCGGAGGTAATTGCGAAGATTGAATCGTTCAATCCTGGTGGTAGCATCAAGGACAGGATTGCTTTGAATATGATTTTGGATGCAGAGAAAAAAGGCCTCATGACAAAGGATTCGGTGATTATTGAACCGACCAGCGGTAATACAGGCATCGGCCTGGCTTTTGTCGCAGCGGTCAAAGGATACCGACTGATCCTGACCATGCCGGAAACAATGAGTGTAGAGAGGCGGAAGCTGCTTCAGGCTTACGGAGCTGAAGTTATTCTGACGCCAGGTTCGGAAGGGATGACAGGTTCAATTAAAAAAGCAGCGGAGTTGGCTCGGAAAATCCCCGGATCCTTTATTCCCCAGCAGTTTGAAAATCAGGCCAACCCTCAAATCCATCGGGAGACGACGGCTGAGGAAATCTGGGCCGATACAGATGGCAAAATAGACATTCTGGTTGCCGGAGTTGGAACAGGAGGTACACTTACAGGCATAGGAGAAGTCCTGAAGGTGCGTAAGCCTGAACTAAAGGTGATCGCAGTCGAACCTCAAGGCTCTCCGGTTCTCTCAGGGGGCAGGCCGGGTCCCCACAACCTTCAGGGAATTGGAGCAGGGTTTGTTCCCGGAGTTTTAAACCTTGACCTCATTGATGAAATATTCCAGGTGACGGATCAAGAAGCGTATCAGACGGGAAGAGAACTGGTGAAAAAAGAGGGAATTCTGGTCGGGATTTCCGCCGGTGCAGCCGCTTTTGCTGCCCTGGAAGTTGCCAAACGTCCGGAAAATGAAGGAAAAATGATTGTGGTCATTCTTCCGGATACCGGTGAAAGGTATGTAAGTACTGAAATGTTTCAGGATAAATAAATATAATTGAAACCAGAAACATATGAACATATGAGCAATCTAAAATATTTAAGGGGAGAAACAATATGAGCAAAAATAACTGGAAATTTGATACGTTGCAGGTTCATGCCGGTCAGGTGCCTGATCCGACAACAGGTTCCAGAGCCGTGCCCATTTATCAGACGACTTCGTATGTATTTAAGGATACGGATCATGCGGCTAAATTATTCAGCCTGGAGGAATCCGGCAATATCTATACCCGGATGATGAATCCGACGACGGAGGTCCTGGAAAAGAGGATTGCAGCGCTGGAGGGCGGAGCTGCCGCGATTGCAACAGCATCCGGATCGGCCGCTGTCACGTACGCGATCTTAAATATTGCCGGAGCTGGAGATGAGATCGTATCTGCCAATACATTGTATGGCGGAACCTATAATTTGTTTTCAACCACGTTAGCCAGACTTGGTTTAAAAACCACGTTTGTAAATCCTGATGAGCTGGAGAATTTCCGGACTGCCATCACCGAAAAAACAAAAGCGATCTATATTGAAGCCCTTGGCAATCCGGGTATTAATATTGTCGATATAGGGGCTGTTGCCCAAATCGCACATGAAAATGATATTCCGCTGATTATCGACAACACATTTGCATCGCCTTACCTTCTAAGACCGATCGAGTTCGGCGCGGATATTATTGTGCATTCCGCAACGAAGTTTATTGGCGGACATGGTACAACAATCGGAGGACTGATCATTGATTCCGGAAAATTTGATTGGTCGGCAAGCGGCAAGTTCCCGGGGATGACCGAGCCTGATCCAAGCTACCATGGCTTAAAATACTTTGAAGAACTTGGACCGTTGGCCTATATTTCCAAAATTCGGCTGCAGCTGATCCGGGATACGGGAGCAACGATCAGCCCGTTTAATTCATTCCTTTTGCTTCAGGGACTTGAGACTCTGTCTCTCCGGGTCAGACAGCATGTGGAGAACACCAGGAAAGTTGTTGATTTTCTCCAGAGTCATCCCCGTGTCTCCTGGGTCAATTACCCCGAACTTGAAGGAAACAAATACCATGACTTAGCTAAAAAATACTTTCCGAAAGGAACCGGTTCGATTTTTACTTTTGGGATTAAGGGCGGTATCGAAGAAGGCAAAAAGTTTATTAATAACCTGGATCTGTTCTCTTTACTCGCTAATGTCGCCGATGCTAAATCTCTTGTTATTCATCCGGCTAGCACGACTCATGCCCAACTGTCTGAGCAAGAACAGCTTGCTTCCGGCGTGACGCCGGATATGATCAGATTGTCCATCGGTATTGAGGATGCTGAAGACATTATTGCCGATCTGAAGCAGGCACTTGATAAAATCTGAGTGAGCCATAAAGTATCATGCATGTATACGGGACGTAATCTAACCGCTCTTCGGCTATTAGTGCCAGGAGGGCGCTAATAGCCGTGCTCCACATCCATCCATGTTACGCATGGGTTAGATTACATCTCGTGTATATTTTTTAGAAGTGATAGATGGTTTCTAGGGTCATAAATTTTTATGCAGTCTAAAATGTCAAGTTAGTCAGGCAAAGATGTATATTGATTCGAAACAAGACCGGCTGATTCCAGGCAGAAGTGAATAAAAGTTTCCGCCCAGGGAGACAGGGTTCTTTTTTTATGGTGGGCAAAATAGAACATTCTTTTTTCGGGCAGTTCGGCAAGTTCATAGGCATTGATCTGTCTGCTTTTGACATAATCCAGAGCGGCTATGCCTGAAATGATTGAGATGCCAATCCCTTCCCTGACACTTTCTTTAAGAGCTTCGAGGTTGTCGCAGTAGCCGGCAACCTGCAAGTCGGAAAGCGTAATACCTGATGTATGCAGCATTTGAACGACATTTGCCTGGGTGCCCGAATCTGACTTCCGAAAAATAAAAGGGTAATCCACCAGTTCAGTAATGGAAATATGATTGTTTAAATGAATGCTGCTGGGTGTGATTAAGACCAGCTTTTCTTGCAGAAAAGGAATAAAAGTTAACTGATCCTCGTGGTATTGTTTACCCAGCACACCAATTTCGGCATCCCCGTTCAACAGCTTGGCTGCAACAATTTCCGAACCGCTTTGGTTAAGGACAAATTGAATTCCTTTATACTCCCCTAAGAATTTGGCCAATAAAGTTGGAATTGCATATTTAGCCGGAACGCTGCTGGCAGCAATATGCAGATGACCGTCAATTTTTGCTGTCCAGCCTTTCATTTCCCATAGTGCCCTGTCTTTTACATTGAGTATTTCCCTAGCCCATGGATATAATTTCTCCCCAAAAGGTGTTAAGACAATTTCCTTTCCAAGCCGGTCAAACAGTTTTTGACCAAAGTAGTGCTCCAGATTGCTTATATGCGTACTGACCGTCGACTGGCTTAAAAAAAGACTTTGGGCAGCCTTAGAAAAGCTGTTTTTTTCCGCTACTTGTGTAAAAATCTCCAATTGATGCAACAACATGATATTCACTCCCTCAGATAGGATAGGCTGTTAGTCTTTGCTTTATCCGTTAGTCCGTTAACGTTAATGATTTTATATTATCGTTATTATCGATAGATAGCAATCCTATTTGAAGATAAAAAGTATTTCAAGAAAGATCTGACGCTTGCTATAATAAAGTAATTTGAAAGCTTGAAGCAGAGGGAATTAATGCTTAATCAATTATTGAAAAGGTATGCTGGAGGCACGAGATGAAATGGACAGTGGGTATCGACATCGGATCCGTATCAACCAAAGCAGTTCTTTTTAATGGAGAACAGGTTGATTCAAAAATTATTCCGACTGGCTGGAGCCCTTCCAAGGCAGGGCAGGAGGTTCTGGAGCGCCTGCTGAAGCCGCAGGCACTGACCCGTGATGATATTAGCTTGCTTGTTGGTACAGGCTATGGCCGTATTCAACAGGGAATGTTTGATAAAACGTTCAGTGAAATTACCTGCCATGCCCGCGGTGTACATTATCTGCTGCCGGAAGCCTGCGGGTTGATTGATATTGGCGGTCAGGACAGCAAGGTGATTGGTTTTGGCGAAAAGGGCAAAGTTGAAGACTTTGTGCTGAACGACAAATGCGCGGCCGGAACCGGAAGGTTCCTGCAAGTAACCGCCCAAACACTGGGCCTGGAGGTTTCGCAGTTATCCGCTCTCGCCGAAGGTGCCGACCCGGCTGACATCAACAGTATGTGCGCAGTATTTGCCGAATCAGAAATCATCGGCTTGCTGGCGCAGGGCATTACTGTCGAAAGTATTGTTGCCGGTTTGTTAAAGTCCATCGCGAAACGCATCAGCGTGATGGCTGGGAAGATCCATTTTCAGGATACCGTTGCTTTTTGCGGTGGGGTAGCTCAGAACCAGGTGCTTAAAAACCTGCTTAGTCAGGAAATAGGATGCAGGCTAGCTGTGCCGCCAAGTCCTCAGGCTGTAGGGGCTCTGGGAGCTGCAGTCCTGGGGTATGAATTATAAAAGAGGAGGAACAAGAAAAATGAGAGCTCAAACAATGGCTTACTTCGACCAGCTGATCCCTAGCGGGATGGTCATGGCCAAGGAGGCCAAGGAACAAGGCAGAAATGTAGTAGGGTATTATTGTGTATTTTCCCCGATAGAACTTATCGAGGCTGCAGGGGCAGTGCCCGTAGGGCTTTGTGCGACCAAACAGGAACCAATAGCCGAGGCGGAAAAGGTACTGCCGCGTAATCTCTGTCCGCTGGTCAAATCCAGTTATGGCTTTGCTGTAAGCGGTAAATGTCCCTTTTTTCATTTTGCAGACATTGTCCTGGCCGAAACGACCTGTGACGGCAAGAAAAAGATGTACGAGCTGCTGGCGGAGCATAAGCCGATGATCGTGCTGGATATTCCGAACAGCTCCAATCTGGAAGACAGACAGGCCCATTGGGTCAAACAAATTTACCGAGCCAAGGATTATTTTGAAAAAAATTTAGATGTCAAGATCAGCAACGAGAAGCTCGCTGAGGTCATCAGGACCTACAACGAGGAAAGAAAGCTTTTAATGGAACTGGTTAGTCTCAATAAATTGCATCCGACTCCAATTTCAGGTACAGACTTGCTGAAAGTGCTGTGGGGAAGAAGCTTCCAGTTCAAACGCGATGAATACACTGCCAAGGTCAAGGAACTGATTGCTGAACTTAAAGAAATGACAGCAAAAGGTGAAGGTGCTTCCCAGCCTTCCAGTAAACGGATACTCATCACAGGCTGTCCGACGGGTACCGGACAAGAAAAAGTCATGCAGGTCATTGAAGAAGCAGGCGGAGCGATTGTACTGCAGGAATCCTGCAGCGGCATTAAAGGTCTGGTTGATCTTGTTTCCGAGGAAATGGATCCGTTTGAAGCCTTGGCTGAAAAATACAGCAAGATCCCGTGCTCCTGCAGTTCGCCGAATACTGGTCGCTTTGAACTGCTGAGCAGACTGGTTCAGGAATACAAAGTGGACGGGGTAGTGGATATCACCCTGCAAGCCTGCCATACGTACAATATTGAGTCTTATTCGATCAAGGAACATTTGAAAAAGAACCATAATATTCCGCTTCTGCAGATCGAAACAGACTACAGCGACGCTGACCGCCAGCAAATTAAGCTCAGAGTGGATGCATTCCTGGAAATGCTGTAGAACAGCAAGTTCTTTTCAATTACCGCTAATTAATGAAACCCACTTTCGCCTGCGAATATAGATCATCGTAGGGGAAAGTGGGTTTGTTTTTGAACCGTCAATTGAAATCTGATACAATTGAAACACTGGGCAACTCCAAGCGATGATTTTCACGATATTGACATATTATCGGCAGCATATTATGATAATGTTACCCCTCCCCATGCGGGAGGGGTAAGGAGGTGCTAAATTGAACATCCAAAAAAAGCAAGCGCTGCAGGCTCTAAAAACGGCTCAAGGTCAAATTGAAGCAACCATTAAAATGATTGAAGGAGAAAGATATTGCGTCGATGTATCCAATCAAATATTTGCAACGCAATCCCTCTTGAAAAAAGCAAATCTGCTGATCCTCAAACAGCACATGGAGCACTGTGTAACCGAAGCCTTCGAGCAAGGTAACGGCAGGGAAAAAATTGACGAGATTATCCAGATCTTAGCTAAGGTAACAAATAAATAGAACAAAATTATTTGGAGTAAATGAAGAAAGCTAGGCTGAAAGGAGGGAATATGATGGCGAAAAAGTCGCTGAAAATAGAAGGCATGACCTGCGCAGCCTGTGCAAAGGCTGTCGAAAGGGCAGTGCGGAAACTGCACGGAGTTGAAGAGGCCAGTGTCAACCTGGCTACAGAGAGACTGACCATCCGTTATGAGCCTTCCATACTGCGCGTTTCAGATTTCAAAAAGGCAGTTGCAAAAGCCGGATACAGGGCTTTGGAAGAAGATACAAAGATTGATGAAGATAAGGTGAGAAAAGAAAGAGAAAGAATGGTTCTCTGGCAGAAGTTTGTCCTGTCCGCAATCTTTACTGTTCCGCTGTTGATCGTCACGATGGGGCATATGTTTGGTAACGCGATTGGTTTTCATTTGCCGAAGATCATTGATCCGATGATGAATCCTTTGAACTTCGCGCTGGTTCAGCTGATTCTCATCCTGCCTGTTATTGTCACAGGTTATAAATTTTTTACAGTTGGCTTTAAAACGTTGTTCAAGGGAAGCCCGAATATGGACTCCCTGATTGCGATCGGCACTTCAGCAGGATTTCTTTATGGGGTGTTTGCAGTTTCCCGGATTATCACAGGAAATGCGGAATATGCTAATCATCTGTACTTTGAAGCGGCAGGGGTCATTCTGACGCTGATTACGTTAGGGAAATACCTGGAATCCGTGACGAAGGGCAAAACCTCGGAAGCGATTAAAAAGTTGATGGGGCTTACACCGAAGACGGCCATCATTATCCGGGATGGAAAAGAAATTGAGATCCCGATCGAAGAGGTTGAGGCCGGTGATATTATCTTTGTGAAACCGGGAGAAAAAATGCCTGTTGACGGTAATGTCGTTGAAGGGACTACTTCCGTGGATGAATCAATGCTTACCGGTGAAAGCATACCGGTGGAAAAGAATCCAGGTGATGCGATCATCGGGGCTAGCATTAATAAAAACGGGATCATCAAATATGTGGCGACCAAAGTCGGAAAGGACACGGTCCTTGCGCAGATCATCAAATTAGTTGAGGAAGCACAGGGTTCCAAAGCGCCGATTGCCAAGCTGGCCGATGTGATTTCCGGTTACTTTGTGCCGGCGGTGATGGGGATTGCTCTTCTTTCAGCTTTAGGCTGGTATTTTATCGGAGGGCAGTCTACAGTTTTCGTGCTGACCATCTTTATCTCCGTACTCGTTATTGCCTGCCCCTGTGCCCTGGGGCTGGCCACACCTACCGCGATCATGGTCGGAACAGGCAAAGGCGCCGAATACGGGGTTTTGATCAAGAGCGGGGTGGCGTTAGAAACTACACATAAAATTAATACCATCGTTTTTGATAAGACCGGTACGATCACAGAAGGGAAACCCAAAGTCACAGACGTTATTACTGCTGACGGGATCAGTCAAAACGATCTTCTGCAGCTTGCCGCCTCAGCCGAAAAAGGATCGGAGCACCCGCTTGGAGAAGCAATTGTTAAGGAAGCTGAGGACAAAGGTCTGACTTTTAAGAAACCTGATACATTTAGAGTAATTCCCGGTCAGGGGATTGAAGTTCAGATCGAAGGCCGGAATGTGCTGCTTGGCAACAAAAAATTGACAGATGAAAGAGAAATAGTCCTTAGCCACTTCGAAGAAGTCTCGCATCAATTGGCCGGAGAAGGCAAGACCCCAATGTATATTGCGATTGACAACACCATTGCGGGGATTATCGCCGTAGCCGATACGATAAAGGAAAACAGCAGCAGGGCGATTGAGGTCCTCCATAACATGGGTATCGAAGTTGCCATGATTACCGGTGACAACAGAAGAACGGCCGAGGCCATCGCGAAACTTGTTGGGATCGACAGAACGCTGGCTGAAGTCCTGCCTCAGGATAAGGCAAACGAAGTGAAGAAGCTCCAACAGGAAGGCAGGAAGGTCGCCATGGTTGGTGACGGCATCAACGACGCTCCGGCCCTCGCCCAGGCAGACATCGGGATAGCTATCGGTTCAGGCACGGACGTTGCGATGGAATCCGCGGATATTATTCTGATGCGAAGCGACCTGCTCGATGTCCCGGCTGCGATCCAGTTAAGCAAAAATACAATCAGAAATATTAAGCAAAATTTATTTTGGGCATTTGGTTACAATATCCTTGGTATCCCTATTGCGATGGGAATCCTGTATATCTTTGGAGGCCCCCTGCTGAATCCGGCCATTGCCGCCGCTGTCATGAGCTTCAGCTCGGTATCGGTATTGCTGAATGCACTGAGGCTAAAACGGTTCAGGCCGGTAAGATAACTCAATTAATCTACGAGGAGTGTAAAATATGAAAAAGAAAATTGCAATCGAAGGTATGAGCTGCAGCCACTGTGTCAGTCATGCAAAAGAGGCCTTAAGTGAATTTGAAGGTGTAACAGCGGTCAATGTTAATTTGGAGTCCAAGACGGCCATACTGGAATCATTAAGTGACATTGAAGATGAAGCAATTAAATCTGCGGTTGAGGATGCTGGTTACGAAGTTGTAGGAATCGAGGTTCTATAATCAATGCAAAATCAGTTTTCCCGTACGGCATTATTGATTGGTCAGGAAGGGCTGTCAAAGCTTCAGAGCAGCAAAGTGACTATTTTCGGTTTGGGCGGGGTCGGCTCCTATACGGCCGAAGCCCTGGCCAGAGCTGGTATAGGTTTTTTTAAACTTGTGGATTTTGATGAGATTTGCCTGACAAACATTAACCGGCAGCTTCATGCCCTGCACTCGACGATTGGCAAAGCCAAGGTTGAGGTAATGAAACAAAGGATACTGGATATCAACCCCAACGCAAAAATAGAAACCTTCCAGTTCTTTTATCAAGAGGAAGGAGCTGAAGTTTTCTTTGCCGAGAAACCGGATTATGTGGTTGATGCAATCGATACGGTAAAAAGCAAAGTAAGTCTGGCCAAAGAATGTCACCGAAGAGGGATTCCACTCATCTCGTGTATGGGAGCCGGCAACCGTCTGGATGCACTCAGTTTTCGCGTCGCCGATATATCCAAAACAAGCGGCTGCCCTTTAGCCAAAGCAGTACGCAAACTCCTGAAACGGGAAGGTATTACGCAGGGGTTCAAAGTCGTCTTTTCTCCGGAACCTACTTTGAAGCCTTTGGAACAGGAAACGAGCTGCGAGTCCAATTGTATTTGCCCCGGCAGTATATCTTACGTTCCGTCTGTAGCCGGTCTACTGATGGCAGGGGAAGTCGTTAAGGATATTATCAAGGAAAATTTTAATCGGGATTAAAATAGCCCTATTTTGGGAATGATGATTGAAAATTGTTGGTTTCACGGTGAATATGGAGCCAAGAATGACTTGACGAACAAGAACAAGTAGTTGTATTATACAACTAAGGAGAGGTACCAATGAAAAACAACCGCCAATTGCTTTGTCTGATTGCTGAAATGACCAAAGCGTCCAGATGCTGCCAGCAGGATGCGATCCTCGGCGGGTGTGTTACGTTTACCCAGTTTTATATTTTGGACCTCGTAGGAAGCTATGGCACCATGCAGCTTTCAGATTTACACCCGTTACTTGGCGTCGAAAAAAGTACCTCAACGAGACTGATTGAACCCCTCGTCCAGCAGGGGCTGATTATCAAGCAAAGGTCTGAAATTGATTGCAGGGCCATAAATCTGGTCCTGACAGGCGAAGGTCAGAAAACGAAGGCCGATTTATGGAAACGCGTTGATCTCTTTTTAAGAAAACTATCGGCGGAAATCCCGGAAGAAAAGCAAGAAGAGGTTTACGAGAACGCGTGGATATTTCTCAAAGCGGTGAAAAGAGTTCTTAATCAAACTTGCTTTGAAGTGAATATGATGCCTTAGGGGTTTCCCGGTGAGAGGAGGTGTACACAAATGTTTACAAAACATTGGATGTTGCGTGAAACCGCTCATTGCAAAGAAGGCTGCATAATTTAGTCCTGGGGAAGACGGTAAACTCCCTGGAAGAGCCCGTTAATCGGGCTCTTTTTTCAGTGTGTGCGCTTAGCAGTTATGAATCTAATCATCTGAGTCCTATTAAAACCATAGAAATTATGATATATTAAGCTGAAGAGAATGTCATACATACAGGTTAATATACGTACAGATAACCAAAAGAGGCTTATTAATGAATTACAAAGATAAACTTGTTCTGCTGAGAAAAGAACTCAAGAATATGGACAGGGTGATGATTGCCTTTTCCGGAGGAGTGGACAGCACTTTCTTAGTGAAAGTCTCCGGAGATGTTCTTGGCAAAAATGCGATTGCCGTCACGGCCAAGTCTTTTGCTTTCCCGGAGAGAGAGCTTCGGGATGCTGTGCAGTTTTGCCGGCAGGAAGGGATTAGTCATTTGATGATTGAATCCAAAGAGCTCGATGATCCTGAATTCAGTAAAAATCCTTTCAACCGCTGTTATCTCTGTAAAAAACAATTGTTCAGCAAAATATTGGGAATAGCGGCTGAATACGGCGCAAAATATATCGTGGAAGGATCCAATGTGGATGATTTAAGCGATTATCGTCCGGGAAGGCAGGCTTTAGAAGAGTTGGGTATAAAGAGTCCGCTGCTCCAGGCAGGGCTGACGAAAGAAGAAATACGCCTTCTCTCCAAAGAATATGGCTTGGCAACCTGGGATAAACCCTCATTTGCCTGTTTGTCTTCCAGAATTCCCTATGGCCAAGAGATCAACGAAAAGAAACTAAAGATGATTGATTTGGCGGAACAGTATTTACACGATTTGGGATTCCGTCAAGTCAGGGTGCGCCACCATGGTGATATTGCCCGAATCGAGGTATCCCCGCAAGAGAATACAAAGATAGTCCAATCGAATTTAGCACAGAAGATCTATAAGACATTTGCTGATATCGGATTTACTTATACAACACTTGACCTGAAGGGTTACCGTAGCGGCAGCATGAATGAAAAGATCAATACAAGCAGTTGAAGATAAACTCTGCAAGAGCAGAATCTAATGACGAACCTAACCCATTGCCGTGTTATAGCAGCAAAGTCCGAACGGTTGGGCAGGAAGTCAATATGGGGTGGGAAGACCATCTGCTTATTCAAAATTAACTATCCGGGGGAATCATTATGATGGAAAATGGTAATACACAACTAAATCAACTTGTTTCGCGTATTGTCTCCAGCTATCAGGAACAACCCAATTCCTACAACCAGCTGTCTTGTCAGCTTCCGAACAGGGATGCTATCATCGAGATTATTCATCTCTTGCGGCAGCTTTTATTCCCGGGGTATTTTGGCAAGCAAAACCTGACTGAAAGCACTTTGGAATATCATATTGGAAACCTGCTGATCGAGATCAACGAAAAACTGAATCAACAGGTAACCCGTGCGCTCAGGCATCAACATGACAATAAGGCATCTTACGATGATATAGAAATTTATGAAAAGACAGAAGAGATATGCTCGCATTTCTTGAGCAAAATCCCGGAAATAAGGGAATATCTGGCCCTGGATGTACAGGCTGCTTTTGACGGAGACCCGGCTGCTGATGATAAAGCGCTTGTAATTTTTGCATATCCAGGCCTTTTGGCAGTCAGTATTTACCGGCTCGCGCACGAGCTTTACCTGCTCTCTGTTCCGTTGATCCCGAGGATAATGACTGAATTTGCCCATAACGAGACTGGAATTGACATTCACGCAGGTGCCAAGATTGGCAAATATTTCTTCATTGACCATGGTACGGGCGTGGTTATTGGCGAAACTACGATTATTGGCGATAATGTTAAGATCTATCAGGGTGTAACGCTGGGAGCCCTATCCACCAGAGGCGGGCAAAGCCTTCGCAGCCAAAAGCGCCATCCGACAATTGAAGATGATGTGACTGTCTATTCCGGAGCCTCAATATTTGGCGGGGAAACGATCATCGGAAAAGGTTCGGTCATTGGTAGTAACGTGTTTATTACCCAATCTGTCCCGCCTGGAACCAGGGTAATCATCAAAAATCCAGATCTGATCTTTAAGGGGCAGGAAACGAAAAAAGATAAGATGGAACTGACAAACGAACTGAACCTGGAGACTTGATGAAAATAGCTAAAGAGGTGCTGGCTGAGCGCGATTTAAAATTTGGAGAAAGGAAAGAAGGGTTAACTTGAAAATATCAACAAAAGGAAGATATGGTCTTCGAGCGATTCTGGATGTAGCCCTGAATGAGCACGCAGGGCCGGTAACCATTCATAGCATTTCCGAACGTCAGGATTTATCTGAACGCTATTTAGAACAACTTCTCATTACATTGAAACAGAATGGACTGATTAAGAGTATCCGTGGATTCCAAGGAGGATATATTTTAGGCAGAGAGCCCGGAAGTATTACGGCCGGTGACACGATTAGGGCTTTGGAAGGCCCGATATCTCCCGTTGAATGTGTCAATGACAATAACCCGGGTTCCTGTTCCAGAGCTGAATTGTGTGTGACTAAACTCGTTTGGGACGATTTAAAAAATGCTATGGTCAAGGTGCTGGATTCGTATACATTGGCAGACCTGATGGCTGAATATGAGAAAATAAACAATTCCTTTGATCATTATTGTATTTGATAGAATTGACTTCAAAAGTAATAATAGCGTCATATCCGGTTGAAATTTTCTCCAGCAGTGCTTTGCCGGGATGATCAACAAATCCGGAAAAATAGACTTTCCTGCCCCATGGTTGTTTACGCAGCCATGGGGCTATTTTTTTTTGGCGCTCCCGCTTTGACAATCTAAATTGATTTAAATTTGAAATAGTATTGACAAATTCCTGAAATATAACTATGATGTTTTTAAACACTACTAAAACCATAGACATTATAGTATTTAGAAGGAGGTGTTGATATGAGTAAAATCTATGAAGAGCTTACCGATTTAATAGGCGGAACTCCATTGGTTAAACTAAAGAAACTTACGACCGGACTAAATGCAGAGATTGTAGCCAAGCTGGAATCTTTTAATCCGGGCGGAAGTGTCAAAGACAGAATTGCGCTGAATATGATCAAAACGGCTGAGGAAAAAGGATTGATCAATACAAATTCGGTTATCATTGAACCAACGAGCGGAAATACCGGAATTGGCCTCGCTTTTGTGACTGCTGCCAGAGGGTACCGGTTGATTCTGACCATGCCGGACACGATGAGTGTTGAAAGGCACAGCTTGCTTAAAGCCTATGGTGCCGAACTTGTATTAACCCCTGGGGCTGAGGGGATGAAAGGAGCCATCCAAAAGGCGTTGGAGCTGGCAAAGGAGACGCCGAACTCTTTTATTCCTCAGCAGTTTGAAAATCCGGCCAATCCTGAGATTCACCGCAGTACTACAGCGGAAGAGATTTGGAATGACACAAACGGTAACGTGGATATTATGATTGGCGGTGTAGGAACTGGCGGAACCATTACAGGGGTCGGTGAAATTCTTAAATCACGAAAACCTAATATAAAGGTGATTGCGGTAGAACCAAATGACTCACCTGTTTTATCGGGAGGTAAGCCTGGGCCACACAAGATACAGGGAATCGGAGCAGGATTTGTCCCTCAGGTCCTTAATCTGGGAATCGTGGACGAGATTTTTAAAGTTACGAATGAACAGGCTTTTGAAACGGGACGCAGGCTGGCCAGAGAGGAAGGGATCTTGGTTGGGATCTCCTCTGGTGCTGCAGCCTATGCAGCCCTGGAAGTGGCTAAACGTCCGGAAAACGAAGGGAAACGGATTGTAGTTGTTCTTCCCGATACCGGAGAACGTTACCTGAGTACGCTGTTGTTCCAAGAGGGTTAAGATTATAAGCAAGCGTAGATGAAGATAATATTATTAATGATCTTGCAGAACGTACACGAATGAAAACTAAGCAATAACTTCGGAGGCCATAATGAGCGAAACAGAAAAAGGGACAAAAAAATAAATTACGGAAATATAATGGGGAGATGTTAATATGAGCAAAGAAAACTGGAAATTTGATACCCTGCAGGTCCATGCAGGCCAGGTTCCGGATCCGACTACAGGATCCAGAGCCGTCCCAATTTATCAGACTACATCCTATGTGTTCAGGGATGCTAAGCATGGAGCCGATTTGTTTTCCTTGGCAGAACCCGGCAATATCTACACTCGGATCATGAATCCAACATCGGAGGTTCTTGAACGGAGAATTGCTGAGCTCGAAGGCGGTGTCGGGGCGCTTGCTGTAGGATCGGGTTCTGCAGCTATTACTTACGCCATTCTGAATATCGCCGGGGCCGGAGATGAGATCGTCTCTGCCAGCACACTGTATGGCGGGACACATAATCTTTTTGCGATTACGCTTCCGAAGCTGGGGATCAAGACCCATTTTGTCAATCCGGATGATCCCGCGAATTTTAAGAAAGCCATCAAGGAGAAGACCAAAGCCATTTATATTGAATCGATAGGCAATCCAGGAATCAATATCATAGATATTGAAGCAGTTGCCAAAGTAGCCCATGATAACGGAATACCGCTTATTATCGACAATACATTTGCAACGCCATATCTTCTGAAACCTATTGAATACGGTGCAGATATTGTGGTCCATTCAGCAACCAAGTTTATTGGGGGGCATGGCACATCCATCGGCGGACTGATCATTGACGGCGGAAAATTTGACTGGGCAGCCAGCGGCAAGTTCCCTGGATTTACAGAACCGGATCCGAGTTACAACGGATTGGTTTATGCAACATTGGGTGCACCGGCTTTTATTCTAAAAGCCAGAGTGCAGCTCTTGCGAGATACCGGCGCAGCACTGAGCCCGTTTAATTCTTTCTTGTTTATCCAGGGTCTTGAAACTTTGTCTTTGCGTGTTAAACAGCACGTGGCCAACACCTGGAAAGTTGTTGATTATTTGAAAAACCACCCCAAGGTTTCGTGGGTGAATTACCCGGGATTGAAAGACAATAAATATTTTGATTTATCGTTAAAATATTTTCCGCAAGGCCCTGGCTCTATATTTACATTTGGTATTAAAGGCGGCGCGGAAGCGGGAGTAAAATTGATCAACAATCTTGAGCTGTTCTCGCTGCTTGCCAATGTTGCAGATGCCAAGTCCCTTGTTATACATCCTGCTAGTACCACGCATGCCCAGCTCTCCGAGGAAGAACAGCGGGCTGCCGGGGTAACACCCGATATGATCCGATTGTCGATTGGAATTGAAGATGCCGATGATATCATTGCTGATCTGGAACAGGCTTTTGCCAAACTATAACGAATAACTTATGGGCAATAGCAATTCATTTCAACTGAACCAATGATCAAGCAACGGGAGAATGAATATGAAAAAAACCGTAGTGGTTGCCATGAGCGGCGGCGTCGACAGTTCAGTTGCTGCTCTGTTGTTAAAAAGAGAAGGATACCGGGTTATCGGTGTCACCATGCAGATCTGGCTGCAGTCGGAGGACAAAGCCAAAGCGTGCTGCGGCCTCGAGGCAGTCAATGACGCCCGCAGAGTGGCCTGGAAGCTTAAAATTCCATATTACGTGATGAATTTCAGGAAGGAGTTTGAAGACAAGGTTATTGACAACTTCTGCAGTGAATATCTTCGAGGAAGAACGCCTAATCCATGTATCGAATGCAACAAGCATCTGAAATTTAATTCTTTGCTGCAGAAGGCCCGTGGTTTGGGGGCGGATTATATTGCAACTGGGCATTATGTCAGGAAGGAGTATGATGACAAAACACACCAGTGGGTGCTGAAAGCAGGGATTGATGAGACGAAAGACCAGAGTTACGCACTCTATCATCTGACTCAGGATCAGCTTGCCCATACTTTTTTTCCCCTGGGTGAATATCGCAAAGCGGATGTTAGGCAGATTGCTGAAGGGGAAGGACTGGCTGTCGCCAAAAAAGCAGAGAGCCAGGATATTTGTTTTGTCGAGGGAACAGCAGGAGATTTTATTGAAGGATACCGTCAATTGAAGGATGTTCAGGGGGTTATCGTTGATTCTCGGGGGATGATTCTCGGCAGACATAAGGGAATATACCGCTATACAGTCGGGCAGCATAAGGGACTCGGACTGGCGCTCGGTTTTCCTGTTTATGTTACTTCGATTGATGCTAAAACCAATACGATCAGGGTCGGATCAAAGGACGAGCTTTTCAGCTCAGGCCTGCATGTTGAGAATGTGCATTATATTTCCGGTGTGTTTCCAGAACAGATTCAAAACATCCTGGTGAAGATCAGATACAATGCGCCAAAAGTATCCGCGGTGGTCAATTCTCTGGGAAATGGGACAGCCGTAGTGATCTTTGGAGAAAAACAGCGTGCGGTGACTCCCGGACAGGCGGTCGTATTTTACGACGGAGAAAGCGTCTTAGGAGGAGGTACAATCCGAGAAACTATTAAATGCTAAAGATTTGCCCTGATGGAAGAAGTACACGAGATTCATAAGTAGCTATAAAATCGAATAGGGGAACAAAAACATATAAAATTTGAAGCTTGTTAAAACTAATTTATAAAAACTATTGAAATATCTCGAAATATTAGATATAATTTCAGTTGCGAAAAGAGGCAGTAGAGCCTTTTCAGCAAAGAATTTTTTGACCGTTCTCTGTAGAAGCTATAGAGGACCAAGGCCATACGGACAGCCGGGTCAAAAGCCGAAGTTGGCAACTTTGTTGCCTTATTGATTGAGCCGGGGCGGCTCGAAACGTTATGAGTTGGCTAATTCATAGCCGTGTGCAAATCCGCTGCACATCACACTTGTGAAACGATCAATAAGAGTAGTAAAAGTAATTCCTTGCTATATAGACTCTGAAACCTCGAAAGCTGAATAAATAACTCTAAATGGAAAGGGCCTTCGCCCTTGACGTAAATAGAGCCAAATAAACAAGTTTTTCATGATCGTCGCGCTTAGGTGTGGTGTACTGCCCTGTTTTGCAGTACCGCCTCCTTAAGTGTTTTTTATTTGTCAAAATGTCTGCGAAGTTTTATGTTTCATGATCAGTAGAGGGATGAAAGTCAGGAACTTACAGCAAAAATTATTTCAGCGATTGGAGGAAAATGTTATGGGAAAAGTACTCGTTATCGGCTGCGGCGGCGTCGCCGGTGTGGCAATTCACAAGATCTGTCAGAATTCAGAGGTATTCGGAGAATTGTGTATTGCCAGCCGTACGAAATCGAAATGTGATGCTTTAGCGGAAAAACTGGGCGGAGGTAAAACCAAAATTACAACGGCCCAGGTAGATGCTGACAACGTGGAAGAACTGATCGCACTGATCAACAAAGAGAAGCCTGACGTTGTACTGAATCTGGCTTTGCCGTATCAGGACCTGCATATTATGGATGCCTGTCTGGCCACCAAGACCAGTTATGTTGATACCGCCAATTATGAGCCTGAGGATACTGCTCATTTTGAATACAAGTGGCAGTGGGAATACCGGGAGAAATTTAAAGAAGCCGGAATCACCGCACTGCTCGGTTCAGGTTTTGACCCGGGGGTCACCAGTGTATTCAGTGCGTACGCATTAAAGCACCACTTTGATGAGATACATGAAATTGATATTTTGGACTGCAATGGCGGTGACCACGGTTATCCGTTTGCGACGAACTTTAACCCTGAGATTAATATCCGCGAAGTCACGGCCAAAGGCAGCTATTGGGAAAATGGCCACTGGGTGGAGACCGAGCCGATGGAGATCAAAAGGGAGTACAATTTCAAGGGCGTCGGTGTCAAGGATATGTACCTGCTGCATCACGAGGAATTGGAAAGCCTGGCACTGAATATTAAAGGCATCAAACGCATCCGTTTCTTTATGACTTTCGGACAAAGTTACCTGACACATCTGAAATGTCTCGAGAACGTCGGCATGACGAGCATTGAGCCTATCAATTATAATGGAATGGAAATCATCCCTTTGCAGTTCTTAAAAGCTGTCTTACCGGATCCGGCTTCCCTTGGTTCGCGTACCAAGGGCAAAACCAATATCGGCTGCATTTTCAAGGGAATTAAAGACGGCAAGGAAAAAACCTACTATTTGTATAATATCTGCGATCATGAGCAGTGCTATCGCGAAGTAGGAAGCCAAGCCATCAGCTATACCACCGGCGTGCCGGCGATGATCGGGGCAATGCTGGTCATGAACGGTACCTGGGCGAAACCTGGTGTTTATAATATGGAAGAATTTGATCCCGATCCGTTTATGGAAGCGCTCAATAAGTGGGGTCTTCCCTGGGAAGAGGACTTCAATCCGGTGCTGGTACCCTGATGGGAGATGCAATAATGGACCTGTACGCAAGAGAACAGGATACTGAGGAACTGAAGGCTATAGAAACAGAAAATGCGGAAAACTGGTTTGACTGTGTTTCGACTCCGAGCTATGTGATTGATGAAAATCTGTTAATCTCAAATTTAAAGATTTTACAAGACGTTCAGGAACAGAGCGGAGCAAAAATTCTGCTCGCCCAGAAGGCATTCTCAATGTTCCGGGTATACCCTTTGATTGCCCAATATTTGTGCGGAACAACAGCCAGCGGTGTGTACGAGGCGAAGCTTGGCCGCGAAAAGTTTGGCAAAGAAGTGCATATTTTCAGTCCGGCTTACCGGGAGGATGAATTCGATGAGATCCTGACTGTATCCGATCATATCATATTCAATAGCTTTTCTCAGTGGGATAAGTTTGGTAAGCGGGCGCTTGCCGCAGGGGCAGAATGCGGCCTGCGGATTAACCCGGAATGTTCCACCCAGGAAGGTCATGGCATGTATGATCCCTGTGGGCCCTATTCCAGACTCGGTGTGACCAGAGCAAACTTTAAGCAGGATTGGCTCAAAGGCCTTTCCGGACTGCATCTGCATACGCTGTGCGAACAAAATGCCGATGCGCTGGTGACAACGGTCGAAGCCTTTGAGGAGTCGTTCGGTCAGTTCTTGCCTGGGATGAAATGGCTGAACCTTGGTGGCGGGCACCACATTACACGTGAAGATTACGATCGGGAGCTTCTGATTCGGACCATCAAGCGTCTGAGGGAAACCTATGGTATTACTGTGTACCTGGAACCTGGCGAAGCGATTGCGTTGAATGCTGGTTTTCTGGTCTCATCCGTTCTGGATACGCTGCATAACGGTATGAACATTGCTATTCTGGATGCTTCAGCTGCCTGCCATATGCCGGATGTACTGGAAGTTCCGTACCGTCCCCGGATAATTGGCTCAGGGCAGCCCGGAGAAAAGGAAACTACGTACCGTCTTGGGGGGCCAACCTGCCTGGCCGGCGATATCATCGGGGATTATTCGTTTGACCGGGCCTTAAATCCCGGAGACCGCCTTGTCTTCTGTGATATGGCGATTTACTCCATGGTCAAAAATAATACATTCAATGGGATAAGGCTGCCGGATATTGTCCTAAACAAGGCTGACGGTACCATTGAGAATGTCCGCAGTTTCGGCTATGAGGACTTTAAAAATCGCCTGTCTTAAGGCAAGCCAGTTGAAAATGTGGTATGATCATAAAAGATAGATTATACTGTTTTATTGGAGCATGCATTTGACCAAATACTTTTGACACTTGAGGGGGAAAGCGAATGCCGATCAAAATTCCGGACGATTTACCGGCAAAAGAAATCCTGGAGAATGAAAATATATTTATTATGGGCGAAGACCGGGCACAGCATCAGGATATTCGTCCTTTAAGAATAGCACTGCTTAATTTAATGCCTACCAAAATTGTTACCGAAACGCAGTATTTGCGCCTGATGAGCAACTCACCTCTGCAAATAGAGATAACACTGCTTTACACTTGGACGCATAAGCCTGCGAATACTTCCGAAGAACACCTAAGCAGGTTCTACAGCTCTTTTGATGAAGTGAAAGACCAAAAATTTGATGGTCTGATTATCACCGGTGCACCGGTCGAAAATCTGGAATTTGAAGATGTGGACTACTGGGATGAACTTAAACAGATCATGAAGTGGAGCCTTACCAACGTTTATTCAACCATACATGTCTGCTGGGGAGCCCAGGCTGGATTATATTATCATTACGGGATTCCGAAATATTCGCTTGACAGTAAAATGTTTGGGATATTCAGCCATAAGATTATTAATCATAACAACAACAATAATTTCCTGCGGGGATTTGACGAAGTATTCAATGCACCGCATTCCCGCCATACGGAAATCAGGATCGAAGATATCGAGAAGCATCCGGAACTGGAAGTTTTGGCCACATCGGATGACGCCGGAGTTTATATGGTTGCCGGCAAGCATGGCAGGCATCTTTTTGTTACCGGCCATCCCGAGTATGATGCGTTTACGCTGAAAACCGAGTATGACCGGGATGTGAATAAAGGCCTGGATATCGCGGTCCCCAAAAATTACTTTCCGAATGATGATCCGAAGAAAATGCCTCAGGTTACCTGGAGAGGACATGCCAATTTATTGTTTTTAAACTGGCTGAACTATTATGTATATCAGCAGACACCTTTCGACCTTGGACAATTGGCTGAGTCAGACTGAGAGGTTGAATCAAGTTGGGTGACTGAGTATTTGTATTGATCACATGTATTGTTTTGGGGGCTTCTATATTGTTTTACGTTTATATTGTAGAATGCAAGGACGGAACATTGTACACAGGTTGGACTGTAGACATAGAAAAGAGGCTGACAGCCCATAACATGGGTAAGGGTGCTAAATATACCCGGTCGCGGTTTCCTGTTGTCCTCAAATACCTGGAACAAGTGTCATCCAAGCCGGAAGCATTCCAAAGGGAATACAGCATCAAACAATTAACCCGGGAACAAAAATATCAGCTGATTGCCCAAAGCAAGTCGGATCAAATAACCTGATGGAATGTCAGGTTATTTTTTTACTGAAAATTAAGCACAGAATTTACCTTTCCGGCCACAGAATATTTTCTTTTCAGCGGTCTATAATAAAACGGAAAATATTAAAACGGAGGTATTTTTGCGATGAAAGCCAAGAAGATGCAAGGACCTAACACTGGAATCAGATGTGTGGTCAATACCTGTTATTATTATATGGATGGAGATCACTGCACAGCTGAAAAAATTGAAGTGCAGCCCCGGAATGCAGCTAACTCCGAACAGACTGACTGTGCGACCTTCATCAAAGAATAACAGGGAAAATGGAGGGGGATACGCTACTTTTGTCCCCTCTTTTTCTATTCTTGTTACTTTTGTTTCAATAATAATGATCCCTCTAATATTGATTACAGGCTACTGAAGTGGTATACCGGTATTCCGCTCATATCTTTGAATAAGCGGGTCAATGATTACGGCAGAGACAAGACCCAGATAAGCGGAGATAAAGCCGAAGCTCAGGAATGCAATAAGCTGCTGTAAGTTAAGCTGGAGCGAATGGTAATATAAGAAAATAGCTAAACCGCACCAAAAGCCTTGACAGAATGGACAGCCAAACAGCTTGCAGAAAAAGTAGCCTTTCTGCTTAAGGGCATCTCTGATTTTTTTAAATAAGACAAAGTCAAATAGAAAAAAACGGAGGCTTAAAGCCAGCAGAAGCTCAAAAACCATTATAGATCACCTGATTTTATAAAATTTGTCCTTTTACATTCCATATTATGGTAGAATGAAATAATATGTGCCTAGTTAATGATGACCAGGTTAAAAATCAAAAACAAAAAAGCCTAATGCAAGAATCATCTGGAAAGGGATTTAGGATTCTCGATCAGGCTTTTTCGTTGTCAGGTATTCTGATTTGAGGATTAGATTCCGCTCAAATTCCTTTGTTTTTCATAACGGGTGCGGGTGTTTTTGTCTAAAAATCTTTTGCGCAGGCGAATATTGACAGGTGTCACTTCTACATATTCATCATCATTGATATATTCCAGGGCTTCTTCTAGACCAAGCAATTTTGCCGGTTCTAGTCTCAGGCTTTCATCGGCTCCGCTGGAGCGCATATTGGTCAACTGCTTTTTGCGGGCAATGTTGATATCAATATCTTGTTCGCGGTTACTTTGCCCGACAATCATTCCCTCATAGACTTTGGTTCCGGGATCAATAAACATTCTGCCGCGGTCCTGCAGCTGAAACAGTGCATAAGCAGTGGATTCTCCCGGATCTGAAGCGACCAGGACTCCCCGGCTGCGGCCCTGAATATCTCCTTTATACGGCTGATAGGAATGGAACACATGCGCCATGATCCCTTCCCCACGGGTTTCGGTCAGATAGTCCCCCCTGAAACCGATCAACCCACGTGCCGGAATCAAAAACTCCAGGCGCGTAACGCCACCAGACATGCTGACCATGTTCTGCATCTCGGCTTTGCGGGTGCCAAGCATTTCAATCACGGTACCAGTGCACGAATCAGGGATATCGCAGGTCAAATGCTCAAATGGCTCACATTTGACACCGTCAATCTCCTTCAGAATGACTTCCGGTTTCGAGACCATCAGTTCGAAGCCTTCTCTTCGCATATTCTCGATCAGGATGGACAGGTGCAGCTCTCCACGTCCTGATACCTGAAAACAGTCCATATTTTCAGTTTCTTCCACGCGGAGGCTAACGTTTGTTTCAATCTCTTTAAACAGTCTTTCCCTGAGTTTACGGGACGTGATATGCTTTCCTTCCATTCCGGCAAAAGGACCGGTATTGACCATGAAAAGCATGGTCAGAGTGGGTTCGTCAATTTCAATCATCGGAAGAGGTTCCGGATTCAGCGGATCAGCTATCGTTTCTCCGATATTGATATTAGGAATGCCGCTAATAGCCACGATATCTCCGGCATTTGCTTCAAGTACATCAACCCGGCCTAAGTTCTGGAAGGTAAATACTTTACCGACTTTGACTTTTTCGACCGATCCGTCTCTTTTAATCACTGCGACCGGAGTATTGGCAGTCAGTTTACCCCGGAAGACACGGCCGATTGCAATTTTGCCAAGGTAATCATTATAATCAAGTGTTGTTGCCAGCATTTGCAGAGGACTGTCGGGATCACATTCTGGAGCAGGAATTTCTCTCAGAATCGTTTCGAATAACGGGACCAGATCTTCAGTCATTTCCCCGGGTTCATAACCGGCATTTCCCTGACGGGCTGAGGTATAAACAATTGGAAAATCAAGCTGTTCATCACTCGCGCCAAGCTGCATAAACAACTCCAGGACTTCGTCGACAACTTCGTAGGGACGCGCTTCAGGACGGTCGATTTTGTTAATGACAACAATGGGTTTTAAATTGAGTTCCAAAGCCTTACGGAGCACAAATTTCGTCTGAGGCATAGGGCCTTCAAATGCATCAACAACGAGAAGAACGCCGTCGACCATTTTCAGAACGCGTTCGACTTCCCCGCCAAAATCGGCATGTCCAGGAGTATCAACAATATTAATCTTGATACCCTGCCAGTTTACGGAAGTATTTTTAGCCAGAATGGTAATTCCGCGTTCCTTCTCCAGATCATTGGAGTCCATGACTCTTTCTTCCACTTGTTCATTGGAGCGAAATGCTCCGCTTTGTCTGAGCATGACATCAACAAGACTTGTTTTACCATGATCGACGTGGGCAATAATTGCTAAATTTCTTAAATGGTCAGCGTACATTCAATTTCTCCTGTCGTAATCTAATTCTTTCTCTTTAACAAGTAAGCACATAAATAAGAATATTGGTATTTGCATATCTTCAATCTTAAAGAAGGAATACTTGCCAATCGTCCTGCATATGAAGAGGACGTAACCTTTAATATTATAATACGTTTAAAGTTTTTTTCAAATTAATTTATTTTTCCCGGTCATTTTTTGTTTTATTCTGGAATCAGGATCTATCTCTTTTTTATTGGAACTGTTTCAACATGATTCTACAATCGGCATGTTCGCGGTAAGGCTTGCGCAAATATGCGGAGAAATATATAATTTCATAGGGACGAGTATAAAACACATCATGAAGGAGCAGACCCGATGAGGAAATCCAGGCGAACCTATCGCAGACGAAACAAGACACCGTTGCTCGCCATCTTAATCATCGTATTTGCCTTAGCAATCGTAATCGGATCCAAAATAGTTTCCAGCAATGCAACCGATCATTCACAGACAGGCTCAAGCTACGGAGCTCAAACGGCGGATCATTCCAGTGAAGCAGCGGATACTGCGCGTCTAATCCGGCAAGCTGACGTTGCTGCCGGTACGAAAATCGATGAATATAAAGGTGTGCCAGTCTATTCCAATGGCGCGAATTATATGTCCAGCCACGGCTTAAGTTATAGTGAAGATGATTATTATTACGGCTACAAGTGGCAGTGTGTGGAATTCGTCAAACGATTCTATTATGAAATCTATCATCATGAGATGCCTGATGGCGCTGGAAACGCCAAATATTTCTTTAATCCGATGCTGGCGCAGGGCGAACTGAATGAACAGAGAGGTCTTGTTCAGTACGTTAACGGAGGGAATGAAAAACCCCGGGAAGGAGACCTGCTGGTCTTCGATGAGGGGTCTTACGGTCACGTTGCAATTATCTGTGGAGTAGGCGACGACTGGATTGAAGTCATTCAGCAAAACTCCGAGGTTCCCAGGGAAAAATACAGTCTTGTTTACAAAGATGGTGCCTATACGATATCCGGAGACAGAGATCCGGCTGGATGGCTCAGAGTTAGCAGCAGGTAAACCAGTCTATCAGCAAAGATTTTAGATCTTTCAGACCATACAAGCTAGGAAAATATGAAGGCTGAGCCGATGGGAAATTTTCGGCTCAGTCATTTTAGTATATCGGAAAGTTAAGTGCTTTCTGATATATATAAGTACAGCTAAGATTAACGCCGAGGTTTGGTGTCAGCCAGGTTTTCTTTATTCGCCGCAAATAATTAGGAATAATCTACGATAATCGGAAATAATAATGGTAAATTCATAGAAAATACTAAACATTATCAGCATAGGTGTAAAGGAGTATTCAGAATGAGAATTCCCAATCATATTGGGGTTATTCCAGATGGCAACCGGCGATGGGCAGACAACAATGGATTACCAAAGGAGATGGGCTACCGGGAAGGTCTGAACCCAGGACTAAAACTTTTGAAATTATGCAGGGAAGCCGGCGTCAAAGAACTGACCTATTATGGTTTCACAGTGGATAATACCAAAAGACCAGCTACTCAAAAGAAAGCTTTTGTGCAGGCCTGCATCGATGCAATTGATATGATTGCGAGTGAGGACGTGTCCTTGTTAGTGATTGGCGATACAGAATCTAAGATGTTCCCCAAGGCACTGCTGCCATATACGCGTCGGACAAAAGTCGGTAATGGGGGCATTAGGGTCAATTTTCTCGTTAATTATGGCTGGGAATGGGATCTAGGAAATCTTCGTACTGCCGAGAAGAATAAGAGAAAGATTATTAAAGAGCTAAAATCAAATGATATCTCCAGAGTTGACTTGCTGATCCGCTGGGGAGGAAGACGCCGACTCAGCGGCTTCTTGCCTGCGCAAAGTGTTTATGCGGATTTCTATGTGCTTGATGATTACTGGCCTGATTTTAAGGAAGCGCATTTCTACGATGCTCTGAAGTGGTATAATACGCAGGATATCACTTTAGGCGGTTAGAGAGAGAATGTGAGTAAAAAATGAACATTCTCGGTCAATAAAGGTATTGACAAAGAAGTAATTGAACTGATATAGTATACAGAAATATATGAAAAGATGATGACAGGGAATAATAAGTCCGGAGTATTTGTGCAGAGAGCCGCAGGCTGGTGAAAAGCGGTCAAGACGAAAGACTGAACTCCCCCTTGAGTTGCCGGCTGAAACCATTCAGGTAGTAGGACCGGACGGAGTCTTCCGCCGTTAAAAGGAAGGGGATATCGGAAGATGATTTTATTGTTTTCCCGCATCCTGTTGAGTGAACGGCATATGCCGTTAACATGAGTGGTACCGCGAATTGGCCTTCGTCTCATTATTTGAGACGAAGGCTTTTTGACGTCCACGGATGGACTAATGTCGCGGTTCCATGGAGGGAAAGGAGCGACAAGTCCACGGATGGACAAAGGTTGCAGTGTAAAAGGTGGCAAGGGACGGCGACGTTGAAGGAGGTAATGTCTTATGCGCAGATTATATTTGTTCGACACAACATTAAGAGACGGCGAACAATCTCTCGGAATCACATTAAATGTCCGGGAAAAGTTGGAAATTGCCAAGCAGCTGGTTACACTCGGCGTGGATATTCTGGAGGCGGGCTTTCCAGCTTCATCGCCCGGGGATTTCGAATCTGTGAAAATCATTGGCAGGGAGGTTAAGGGGATCACAGTGTGTGGACTGACCCGTTGTGTGAAGAAAGATATTGACCTTTGTGCCGAGGCCCTCAAAGAAGCTGAGAACCCTAGAATTCATACCGGAATCGCCGTTTCCCCGATTCATATGGAGAAAAAACTCAGGCTAAAACCGGAACAGGTGATCCAAAAGGCTGAAGAAGCTGTCAGACATGCCAAAAAATATCTGAACGATGTCGAGTTTTATGCTGAAGACGCTTTCCGGAGTGATTATGATTTTCTGGCTAAGATATTTGAGCGCGTAATCGCAGCTGGAGCAACAGTCGTAAATATTCCGGATACTGTAGGATACGCGACTCCTTGGGAATTCGGCGAACTGGTCTCCTATATCAAAACGAATGTCCCTAATATTGACCGGGTGAGAATAAGTGTCCATTGTCATAATGATCTTGGAATGGCCACAGCAAACACCCTAGCTGGGGTTATGGCCGGGGCCGATCAAGTGGAAGGCACTATCAACGGGATAGGTGAAAGAGCCGGCAATACTGCTTTGGAAGAAGTTATTATGGCGATGTATACCCAGAAAGATCGCTACGGCATCGATTTGGCTGTAAACACCCGGGAAATTGCCGCGACCAGTAGACTGGTTTCCTCAATCACAGGGGTTCCTGTACCGAGCCATAAGGCGATAGTCGGGACAAATGCGTTTATGCATGCTTCCGGCATTCATCAAGATGGTATCCTGAAAGAGAAACAGACCTATGAGATTATTGATCCGGAGACCATCGGCGTACCGAGGAACCAGATTGTCCTGAGTGCCAGATCAGGAAGGCATGCGCTGAAACACAGGCTGGAGGAACTCGGATATAAGCTGGAAGATAGCCAGATGAATATCCTTTACGAAGAATTTCTATTGCTGGCCGATAAAAAGCAAGAAATCTACGATGAAGATTTGCATATTCTGATGGGAACGGGTATACCTGAGCAAAACAGGATCAAGGTTAAGAATATATCCGTAGCTACATCAGGGAAACAGTCGGCCACCGCTGCGGTTACTTTGGAAATACAGGGCACGGAGATAACCGATGCCGCGATCGGAAACGGTCCTGTTAATGCGGTGTTTAAAGCAATTGACCGAATTACCGGTATCGAAGTCCGGCTCGAGGATTATAGTATCAAATCTGTGAGCCGCGGTAAAGAGGCGTTGGGGAATGCAACTGTTAAAATTTTTGCCGACGGAAATTATTATGTTGGCAAGGGAGTAAGTACCGACGTCATCGATGCCAGCGCCCATGCGTATGCTGATGCCGTCTCCAAACTAAGCTAACAGACAAGGAAAAGACGGTGTCGACTAACTACTTTTTTCGTAGTTTGCGACACCGCCTTTTCTAAGATTCATAAAGCATTTAGAAAACATTTCTCCCGGAGAAAATCTCCTGCATCTCATGTTTGATTCTTTGTTTGACCCTTCTTCTTTTACTGGAGGAGATCTCTTCTTTTTCAGCTCCGAACAAATAATGGTCAAGATCAAACTCTCTCAAAAGCATTTTGGTGTGGAAAATATTATCCTGATAGACATTGACATCAATCAGCTGATATCTGTTTCTAGTCTCTTCCGAAATAAAATTCTGAATGGAATTGATCTTATGATCAATAAAATGTTTTCTACCGTTAACATCCCGGGTAAAGCCCCGGACACGGTAATCGATAATCGCAATATCCGGCTCAAAACTCGTAATCAAGTAGTTTAAAGCCTTTAACGGCGAGATCTGGCCGCAGGTGGAGACGTCAATATCGGCCCGAAACGTACTAATCCCCTTGTCAGGGTGGTTTTCTGGATATGTATGTACCGTAATATGACTCTTATCCAGATGGCCGACCAACGACTGCGAATCAGGACCCGGGGCCTCATTTTCAAGAATTTCCATTGGTTCACGACTCATAATTTGATTTTCAGCAACCAGCATAGTAACACTGGCACCCTGAGGATCGTAATCCTGATTGGCGATATTCAGAATATTAGCTTCAATGATCTCAGCGACAGAAGTCAGAATTTTAACCAGCCTGTCGGCATTGTATTCTTCATCAATGTATTCAATGTACTTCTTATGTTGATCCTGCGATAAAGCATAGCAGATATCATAGAAATTAAAACTCAACGTTTTCGTCAGGTTGTTAAAACCATATAATTTTAGTTTCTTATTGATAGGTTTTATGTTCATTCACTGCACCTGTACCAAATATTATTTTTTAAGCCTTTTTCTCTCAAGTTACTACTTTATTATACATATTTTTTGGCTTTTTCTATAGACACTTCAAATATTTTTTGAACAAATATTTTAAAAACAGGACGGAAATGGTGATAATATTCTTTGTAAGATTAACAAGGTATAGGTTATAATTTATTAAGAAAAAACATAGTTTGTGAGTTGAAAAAAATGCGCATAGGCTTCTTTGACTCTGGGGTCGGTGGAATCACCGTACTGCATGAAGCGATCAGGCAGCTGCCCCGGGAGGATTTTATTTATTACGCGGATATTGATCATGTGCCTTATGGGACCAAAAGTAAGGAAGAAGTCCTGAAACTGGTCTTGGATACTGTTGATTTCATGGCTGCTGAAGGGATAAAAGTTCTGGTAGTTGCCTGCAATACGGCGACGAGTATTGCCATCAATGAGCTTCGCCAAAGGTATGATTTTCCAATCCTCGGCATGGAACCCGCGGTAAAACCAGCTGTCGAAAATAATGGTTCCAAGAGAATACTGGTCATGGCTACTCCGCTCACACTTCACGAAGAAAAGTATCAAAATTTGGTTACCAGACTGGATCAGGACCATCTTGTAGATGGCAAAGCATTTCCAGAGCTGGTCGAATATGCCGAAAATTTTTATTTTGACAGAGATGAAATCCTGAAATACCTGAATCGCAAACTTGGCACGCATCATTTGACCGAGTATGGTACTGTCGTTTTAGGATGCACACACTTTCCATATTTTAAGCGGATTTTGCAGGAACTGTTTCCTGCTGATACGCACATCATTGATGGAAGTACCGGAACCGTCAATTATCTGAAAAAAATTCTGACTGAAAGAAAACTTTTAGCTGAGGACGGTCATGGTGAGGTCACTTTCTATTCTTCAGGCCGAAAAGAGCCTTCGGAATCCCGTTATGCCCGGTATCTCCTGCTGCTAGATCAAAATCAATAAAGCCGCTAAGACGGCTTTATTTTTTTGGCGAATATTTCATAATTTCCAGATCTTCGATGGTTATTAATCCTTCATTGACGACCTCGTCCAAAAAAAGCAGAAAGTCCTGCAGATACTCAGCGCTGTCTATTACTTCAATAACGATGGGAAGGTCGTTAGAAAGATCCAGTATCCTGGACGTTTTGATTCTCGTATTGGCGCCGAAGCCTTCAATTCCCCTAAAGACAGTCGCACCTGCCAGGCCCAGCTCTTTGGCCCTTAAGACAATCATGTGATAGAGGGATACTCCTTTATATTTGCTGGCTTCTCCAATGTAGATGCGGATGCGTCTTGCCTGACCAGATATCTTTACCATTAGAATCCCTTCCTTTATTTTAATAATAGCTGCGTCAGGCTCATTCCAAGCCAGACTGCAATCAGTCCGACGAGCAGGCTTCCCAGACCATTCAGCACAGCTACGATGATTTCTCCGCTCTTGATAAGGTTCAGGGTTTCAAGGCTCAGCGTTGAAAAGGTTGTAAATGCGCCCAGAAAACCGACAGATATAAATAAACGGGTATTCGGGCTGGTCACCAGGTTTTCAACGCCCAGTACATACACAATACCCAGCACAAAACATCCCAGCATATTGACGACGAAGGTTCCCCAGGGAAAAGTATAAAAATATTTTTGATAAATCCAGGTGGAAAGTACATAGCGGGCAATAGCTCCAAGTGCGCCCCCTAAACCAATCACCAGATAAACGGAATAATTCAAGAGAAGATCAGCCTCCTGCAAAGTCAAATACTTCCTGAAAAAAGAGTTATTTAAGTATATCATTTCATTTCAGCATAGTTCAATAAAAAGCTCAATATTTAAATAGGAACATAAGAATCATCATGAAGAAAATATGCAAAGAATGACACACAAAGAAATAACATACGAATTGACATTTTGAGCAATAAGAAGTATATTAATAATGTGAATTCGATAATCATTATCAACTTGTCATAACAATTTAAACAAAATATCAAATTTTTAAAATCCATAAGGAGACTGCTATGGACGTCACCTTTCTTACAATGGACAAGATACCCGTAAACTCGAATGCCAGAATTGTTAATATCCACATGGATGCCGTATTAAGAAAAAAACTGACAGATATGGGTCTGGTCAAAGGGACAGAATTTAAAGTAGACGGCCAGGCTCCGCTGGGGGACCCTATGAAGATTAATCTGAGGGGATATCATCTGGCAATCCGTAAAAGCGACGCCAGGAAAATTCAGGTTGAAAAGATTTGGAACAGATAATATAAAATCTTCCTCTCTATTTTGGTCATCAAATGATAATAAAAATCACTATCATGTATAGTCTTTGGTGCAATGATAGACACCACAAACATTGTTAAAACAGCAATAGGCAGCAATAAATATTGAAACAAACATTGTATAGAACGTAATCGCAAGTGCTTCAGGGGAAGGATAAACAGATGGAAAAGAATTTTACGATAGCTCTCGTTGGAAACCCAAACTGCGGGAAAACAAGTATTTTTAATGCGTTAACAGGCTCAAGGCAGCATGTTGGCAATTGGCCGGGAGTAACCGTTGAGAAAAAAGAAGGTACGGTCAGGTTCAACAGGGATGAGATCAACGTAATTGACTTACCCGGGACATATAGTTTTTCCGCCAGTTCGGAGGATGAAATGGTTGCGGTAAACTATATTTTGCAGGAAAAACCTGATGTTGTTGTGAACGTGATTGACTCAGCAAATCTGGAGAGGAATCTTTACTTTACGTTACAGCTGATTGAGATGGATACAAATGTAATGATTGCTTTGAATATGACAGATGAAGCAGAGAAAAAGAATATCTTCATCAATACAGTGAAACTTGGAGATGTTCTTGGCGTACCGGTTGTCACTACAGTGGCAACGAAGAACAAAGGGATTCGGGAGCTGCTGGAGACTTCAACGGCAATGAAAGTAAAGCCAGGCCGGCCCGTCCAGCCAGACTATTGGCAAATGATGAACCGGGAATGCAGAGCTTTGGCTGAGGCCCTGGTCGAAGAAGGTATCGCTGGTAAAGAATCGGCGAACTTGGTGGCTGTCAGGCTGTTGGAGGATGAGGCTTTTGCTCAAACGCAAATAGCAGGTTGTCCTACCCTGGAAAAATTGGCTAACAAGGAAAAGGACAGGATAACGAGCCGTTTTGGTCTTGAGCCCGGAACCTATTTGGCAGACCAGCGTTATACCTTTATCGGCCAAATCATTAGGGATTGTGTCCGCAGGGAAACGCCTCCGCAAAAAGATCTGACAGAAATGATTGACAGGGTCGTGACAAATAAGTGGATCGGGATTCCTTTGTTCTTTGTAATCATGTTTTTGCTGTATCAGATCACAATGGGTCTTGGCAATAATGTTCTTGGGGGTTATGTGGACAATGCCTTCGGGATACTGGGGCGGTATGTCTCCGGCCTGCTGGTAAACGCTCCGGTCCTTGTCCGGTCCTTTGTCGGTGATGCCCTGATCGGCGGGGTGGGTTCAGTACTCGTCTTTGTTCCGCTGATGTTTACCATGTATTTTTTAATTTCGTTCCTTGAAGACAGTGGCTATATGGCCAGGGCAGCCTATGTCATGGACCGGCTGATGAATGCTGTCGGGCTGCACGGGAAAACGGCCGTTGCCATGATTGTTGGCAGCGGCTGCAATGTGGCCGGAATCATGTCCACCCGAACCTTGGACAGCCGAAAAGACCGTATGATCGGCATTTTAATCAGTCCGTTTATTTCCTGCAGCGCTAGGCTTCCAGTCTATGCGTTGTTTGCCGGGGCATTCTTCAGGGGCAAAACAATCGGCATCATACCGTTGGCAGGATTGGTCATTTTTTCACTGTATCTTTTAGGGATCATAGTTGCTGTTGCAGCAGGGAAAATCCTGAGTGAAACATTGTTCAAACAGGAAAAATCCTACTTTGTTATGGAACTTCCGCCTTATCGTTTGCCGACGCTGAAGAGTTTAATGCGGCACATGTGGGAAAAAACGGAGTCGTTTGTCAGGAAAGCAGGAACTGTGATCCTTGGGATCGTCGTTCTGATCTGGATGCTTTCTGTTTTCCCAGTCGGTGTTGAACCAGGCAGTACCGAAAGTCTCCTTGGAAAATTAGGCGCAGTCATCGCACCCGCATTATCCCCGGCTGGTTTTGGCAGCTGGCAGGCCTCTGTAGCACTTCTTGTCGGGATTGGTGCCAAGGAAGCAATCATTGCGACGTTCGGGTTGGTTTACGGGACAGGCGAAGGGATGCTCGGAGCAGTCTTAGCACAGCATTTTACGCCGCTCTCCGCCTATGCCTTTATGGTAATGACCCTACTTTATTCACCCTGTGCAGCGACAATCGGAATAATTAAAAAGGAGACCAATTCTGTTAAATGGACACTGTTTTCTGTTCTCTACTCACTGATCATTGGCTGGATCGCAGCGGTGCTAATCTTTCAGCTCGGTTCGTTGTTCATCTGAAACGAAGAAGCAGGAGGTATTGCGATGCTAATCAATTTGTTAACAGAAATTGCCGGTAAACAAGCGAACTCCTTTTCTTCGTTGGCAAAAAAATTAGATCTCGATCCAGAGATGATCAAACAAATGCTGAATGACCTACAACGACTTGGATACCTGACTGCGGATAATGCAGCTTGCGTCAATGAACAATGTAAGGGGTGTGGGGGCTGCTGCAGCAAAGGAAACGGAGGAGCCGAAGTAACCTTATGGACGCTCACGGCAAAGGGGAGGGTGCTTTTGGAATCCACGAACCGGTAAGGGTATGTGACGTAACACCTAAGTTTAAAAAAAAATACTGTCAACAGTATAACGATTAACAGTATCTTATAGATTTAATGTTACGATTGTTTAGGGGTCCACCCCCGTATTTTTTTGGAAATATGGAAGCAGCATTCAGCTGCTATTTATTGCTGTCGAGATTCATCATGTCGTTAAGGTCAACCACTTCCATTCCAGACGGCAGGTCGAAGACCCCATCAGGTACGGTACCTGTTCCGATTTGCAGGTTCTTGAATTCCATGGTTGACATCTGACCATCGGTTTCATATTGAGCCTTTACAACAATGCCGTATTCGGTGCTGATCCATTCCTTAACAGTTGAGCCTTCGCTGGTAAAAGTAAGGACTTTGCACTCCATGCCGTTGACCGTCTCAGTTCCAGCTATGGTATACTCGGTGTCAGCTAGACCTTTGACATAATCGACGGGGGTGGTGATATCGGGACCGTCATATTCACTTAACGTCATTTTCATGGCACTGTTTTGGTCCGAGGGATAAGTAATAAACTCCTTTTTGGACATATCAAAAATAAATGTCATCTTTTGGCCGTTAAAGGTGCCTTCCATTTTCATTTTCTGGTCCTTGAACCAGGCTTTGCTTTCTGAAGTTACTCCACCGCCGACGATCACTAAATCATAAGACATTTCTTTGACGAGCTGTCCTTTTCCGATCAGACCGGATACAATTTCATTTTCATCAGGTAAAGTTTGTGTTCCTGTTTCTGCTGGGGCCGAGGCTGCTTCATTTTGGGCAGCTGATTTTTCTTTTCCCCCGCAACCGGATAAAGCCCCAACGCAAAGAAGCAGCAAAACGAGCAAAAGCGCAAGATACCGTCGCGTCAATCTCATGATATTTTCCTCCTATACCTTCTTTTGTATTCAGATAATGGAATTTGAAAATTTAATCATTCGATAAGAATGATGTCAAACTCTACTTAGTATATAAATTTTTAAAAATGATATTTTAAATATGTTTTGTTAAACGATATTTTGTTATATTATTTTTCGTGATGACTCGTAAAAAGTCCTCTATATACGTATCATTTTATTCCCAAAATTAGAACACCGTCCTGAATACTGGAATATTTTTTTGGTTTCAACAATAAAAAAGTCAGAAGAACAAGTATTTGAAGGTACAAGTATTTGAATGTTAGATTTTTTTCCATTCCATGGTATAATAGGATGGTCGATTTTTGATTCGACAAAGCACAGCCATATGAAATGATTGGGAGGGTTGGTAATGATGAATAACAATGTTGAAACGAGGGAGTTTCAGACAGAAATCACCCAGCTGCTGGATATTGTTATTAATTCTCTCTATACGGAGCGAGAGATCTTCTTAAGAGAATTAATATCCAATGCAGCTGACGCTACGGAGAAACTGCGCTACTGCAGGCTCACCGAAAATGAGATAAGCGAATCCGAACAGCCACTGGAAATTTCCATCGAAACGGATGAAGAAAAGCACACGCTTACCATTACCGATCATGGGATCGGAATGACCAAAGAAGAACTGATTGAGAATCTGGGTACGATCGCCCATTCAGGATCCAAGGAATTTATCAGACAGCTGGCCGAGGTCAGAAAGGCCGGATCCGGAAGCAATACCGATTTAAGCCTGATTGGACAGTTCGGCGTCGGATTTTATTCGGCGTTTATGGTTGCGGAGAAAGTAACGCTTTATACCCGCTCTTTCAGAATGGACTCTGAAAGCTGGATCTGGTCTTCAAACGGAGCAGGGAGCTATTTAATAGAACCAGGTGATCAAAGCAATTACGGGACCAGGATCGTTCTTCAGTTAAAAGAAAATGCCTATGATTTCAGTAAAGCTGACGAAATCAACAGGATTATCAAACAGTATTCGAGTTTTGTCCCTTATCCCGTGAAAGTCAACGGTGAAAAGGTCAATACCGTCGAAGCAATATGGACGAAAAACGCATCCGAAATCAGTGAGCAGGAATATACGGAATTCTATAAATATATCGACAATGCTTTTGACGAGCCATCTTATAGAATGCACTTTTCCTCCGATGCGCCACTTTCCATTAAAGCACTGCTGTTTGTGCCCGGAGAAAATTATGAGCGGTTCGGCTTCAGTAAGATGGAGAGAGGCGTTAACCTATTCTGCAAAAAAGTCCTGATTCAGGAAAAATCTGAGGCCATCGTGCCGGAGTGGATGCGGTTTGTACGCGGCGTCATTGACAGTGATGACCTTCCCCTGAACATTTCCAGGGAGACCCTTCAGGATAATGCGCTTGTGGCCAAGCTGAACAGGGTAGTCACCGGCAGATTCTTAAAGTATCTCGAAGAGCAAGCCAAAGATGATCCGGCCAAATACAATCAATTTTGGGAAAAATTCAGCAGGTTTATCAAAGAAGGAGCAGCTTCGGACTATGCCCACAAGGATGCGCTGGTCAGGCTCCTGCGCTTTGAATCCAACATGACGGCTGAAGGTGAGCTGATTTCACTGGAAGGCTACGTTGGAAGAATGAGAGAGGAACAAAAAGCGATCTATTATGTCAGCGGCTCTAACCGTAAAGTGATTGAGTCCGGGCCGTATCTTGAGATCTTTAAGGACAAGGGCATTGAAGTGCTTTATACGTATGAACCAATCGATGACTACATTTTAAGCGGGCTTCCTGAGTTTAAAGAGAAGAAGATTGTTGCGGCCGAACAGGACAGTCAGGATCTGCCGGATTTAGATGCCGAGCAGTCCAGTAATGCCGAAAGTGATATTCCCGAGGATGAAGTGAAGGCCTTGTTGGATTGGTTCAAAGAAACACTCGGGGACAGGGTAACCGAGGTGCGTGCTTCCAAACGTCTCGTGGACAGTCCTGCTGTTGTGCTCAGTTCATATGGAACGCATAGCATGCAAAAAATGATGCAGATCATGAACAAGGATATGGAAGATATCCCAGCAGGAATCTTGGAGATTAACAGCCGGCATTCGGTCATTCAGGGAATCAATGAACTGCGTAAGTCGGGCGACGCATTTGCTGCGGCAGCGGCGGAACAGATTCTGGAAAACTCACAGATTGCCGCCGGGCTGATCGTCGATCCCAGGAGTATGGTTAGCAGACTCTACAACATCCTAGAAAGAGCGGTTGTGAAGAAATAATACCGGAGTGATTATTATTACCATTCTACTCTACGGGTTGATAGCAGGTCTGGTTACCGGGCTTGGCGCTGTCATCTCTATCTCAATAAAAAATATCACGAACAAGATACTTTCAATATCGCTCGGATTTGCGTCAGGAATCATGATCGGGATATCTGCCTTAAGTCTGATTCCGACCAGCCTGGACATGAGCAACAGTATCATTTGTATTGCCGGTTTTGCAGCCGGGGCTCTGTTCCTGTTCCTGGTGGATATTTCAATGCCGCACATTCACAAGGTTGAAGCGGATTTGAGTAACTATGCCAAGATGGGGTATTTTATCGCACTCGGAATCGCACTGCATAATCTTCCCGAAGGGATCGCGATTGGTGCGACCAGCGAAGTATCATATCACATGGGTATCATGACAGCCTTCACAATCGGTCTGCATAATATTGCTGAAGGTCTTTGTGTGGCGATGCCGCTGTGTCTCGCCAACGTCCGGAAATCGAGGGTCGTCCTGATTACGACCATGACCGGTATGTCAACGCTGCTTGGTACCGGGCTGGGCATGATTCTTGGCCTGATCTCTCCGCTCATCATCGCTTTCTTTCTGGCGTTTGCGGCCGGAGCAATGATCTATATCAGCAGTGACGAACTGATTCCGAAAAGCCACCATTCCCACAGTGAATATGCCAATGTCGGCATCATGCTCGGCTTTATTCTGGCATTAATCCTGTCATAGAATTATCTGTGACATATCAATCAATTATTTTGTGTCATCAAGCTATCGTTTTTCACGAGAACCAGCGGGAAAAAAATCGTAAAGGACGTTCCTTCTCCAGGGGTGCTTTCGACCCGTATTTCTCCTCCGCGAAGGTACACCAGTTCCGATACGATTGCCAGGCCGAGTCCCGATCCTTGGCCTTTTCCATGGGAACGGGAACGGTCTCCCTGGAAAAATCTTTCAAAAATATGAGGAACATCTTCAGCCGGGATTCCTTCACCGTTATCCTTGACGGATAGAATAAAACGGGAATTCTCTGATTTGGCGAGGATATCAATCGTTCCGCCGGAAAGTGTATGTTGAATAGCGTTATTAACAAGATTGTACAGAATCTGTTTCAGTTCATCAGGTTTTAATGGAAGCACTTGCGACGTATCCAGGACTTCCGAGACGAAATCGTCAATTGTCCGGAAATCCTGGCCGTTGAATCTGAAAGTACGGTCTTTAAGCAGCGGGGCCAAAAGAGGCATAAGTTCAGGAAGCACATCGTGCAGTCCGGAATTGAGCTCTTCGGAATGATCGCTGTTTATTTCTTCTTGGGCAATCCGATTTAAGGTCAAAAGACCTTCGGTAAGCCTGATCAGTCTTTCCGTCTCGATCAGCATGGTCTGATGGGCAGCATCCAAAGTTTCTTTATCTGTCATACCCGTCCGCTGAAGTATTTCCAGGAAGCCTCTGATCGAAGTCAGCGGAGTCCTGAGTTCATGAGAAGCATCGGCAATGAACCGGGCCATCCGGTTTTTAGCCGATCTTTCCGTATTTAGAGCATTTTCCATCTGTCCGAGCATATGGTTTAACGCTTCCCGAAGCTGCTGAATCTCCGAAGCGGTTTTATTCATATACGGAAGGCGCAGGTCATAGCGGCCGGCGGCAATCTTGCGGGCCGTAGAGGAAATGTTCAGAAGCGGTTCCAATGGTTTCTGCAAAACCAGCGCTGTAAAAAATGTACTGAGCAGAATAATGATGATCGCGTTAAAAGTATACCCTCTGAGATTTCGGCTCAAGATCAGGTCCTGTTCAGCCAGCGGCTGACCGATCAAAGCATAGCCCGCATAGGGCTGAATATCGTTGTTTTGTTCCAGGGGGAGACTGTTTACCGAAAGCTGGTTCGTTACGACCGGGGCCACCATCAGCATATACTGCTGTTCGTCGGTATCCTGAAAAATAAAACATCCGCCGGATCTCGCCTTCTCAGCAAGATCAAACTGCAGTTGGCTGCGGCTGAGATTCGGGACCGTGCTGTTCGCTTTGCCGTAGCTGTAAACAATCGATTTAAGTTGATGGTCGCTGGTATAAAACGCCACAAAATTTCCCGGGCGGAGTTCGGAGAATCTTCCCGGAGGAAACTCACTGCTCGAAAGCCAGCTCCCCATACTGTTCCGTATGGCGTAATAGTCTGAAAGCAGGTTCTGCTCCACGCTCTGATACAGGGAATTTTTCAAGGAAGTATACTGAATAGCCCCAATTAACGTAAAAAAAATGATATGGCACACCCAGAAACGCAGCAGGAGCTGCCCTACCAGGGATTGCCGCCAAATATTCAGTTTTTCCAGAGGATGAATTTTCATGATGATCTCCCTAATGTGATCATACTTAAAGCACAACAATTGAAATGTTAAATATTCAATGCGTCATGATATTCCTGTGTAAAATACTTGATATTTGATATCTCGTGCAGACTGCCGGTTACTGCTGCTCCGTCTGCAGGTGGTAACCGAGGCCCCTGACGGTTTTAATAATTGTATGGTCCAGATCCCCAAGTTTCTCTCGAAGATAGCGGATATATACCTCGACGATATTGTCCTCTCCTTCAAAATCGTAACCCCAGATGTGAATCAGGATTTGTTCTTTACTCAACGTTTGGTTGCTGTTCNATAATAGATAGGACAGCAGTTTATATTCAGTAGGAGAAAGCTGCAGAGGCTGATCATCGAGCAGGATTGACTTTTTCAGTTCATCGATCGTAAACCGGCCAATGGTTCTTTTGCCGGATAGATCCGGGAAACGGTTACGCAGCTGAACCTCGATCCGGGCCAGCAGCTCTTCAAAGTGAAAAGGTTTGACCAGATAGTCGTGGGCTCCGAGGCGCAGTCCTTTAACAATGTCTTTGGATGTATCCTTGGCAGTCAGCATAATTATGGAAGCACCGGATATTTCCGGGATGGATTCACATAGTTCATATCCGTCCATGACCGGCATCATAATGTCAAGGATGATGACATGAGGTTCAAAGACCGGGATTATCTCCAGCGCCTTTTTTCCGTTGTCCGCTGTTCCAATATCGTAACCCTCCTGCTTCAGCCCCAGGCTGAGCATCTGGCGGATTGAAGCGTCGTCATCCACAATCAGTATCCTGAATTTATTGGCCATCTATTTATTCCTCCTGTATCTTTAAAATACACGATTATTCTGAAAGGAAACTGAATACAGTCCTATTTGTCTGAATATCGCCATATATTACTATTTTAACGGTTTGAGCAATTTTAACAAGAATTTTCTGCAGCTCAGAATATCCGGATATGCTGCTTAGAATATACAAAAATGATTACGCAGGAAATACGCAGGAAATACGAAATGTATGGATTGGATGAATCGTATAATCATGGTAAAATAATATGATAAACCCAAGCGAAGCTTGGAGGAAAAGTTTGCAAAGAAGTGGTGAGACCATGAAACAACAGATTTTTAATGAATCGCTTGCAAGAAAAATTCTGATTCTGGACGGAGCGATGGGGACCATGCTTCAGCAGAAGGATCTGTCTGCCGAAGATTTTGGAGGGCCTGAACAGGAAGGCTGCAACGAAATTCTGACGCTCACCCGTCCTCACATCGTGCGTGATATTCATGAGGCCTATCTGAAAGCCGGTGCGGATATCATTGAAACCAATACCTTCGGAGGTACAAATATTGTCCTTGGGGAATATCATCTCGGGGACAGGGATATGGAAATCAACGAGGCTGCGGCACGGCTGGCCCGCGAAGCTGCTGATAAATGGTCCACAGCGGAAAAGCCGCGGTTTGTGGCTGGATCTATGGGTCCGACGACCAAGATGCTGGCCTTTGGAGGCGGTATTACTTTTACTGACCTGGAAGAGGCTTATTGCCGCCAAACTCTTGGCCTTATTAAGGGAGGCGTCGATCTGCTGATCGTCGAAACCTGTCAGGATACGCTGAATATCAAGGCGGCAGGACTCGGGATCCAGCGCGCCTTTGCTGAACTTGGGCGGGAGGTGCCGCTGGTCGTTTCCGTGACGATTGAACCCTCGGGTACGATGCTCGCAGGGCAGAATATTGAAGCCTTATATATTTCGATACAGCACCTGAAGCCTGCTGCCGTCGGTATGAACTGCGGCACCGGCGCAGAACTGATGAACGATCACCTCAGAACCCTGGAGGGAATTGCCGCTTGTGCCGTGAGCTGTTACCCGAACGCTGGGCTACCGGATGAAGAAGGCGATTATCGGGAAACTCCGGAAGAGTTTGCCGGAAAGATGGCCGCTTACGCAGCCAAAGGCTGGCTGAACATCGCCGGCGGCTGCTGCGGGACGACGGACCGCCATATCGAAGCGCTGGCCGCAGCCCTGGCTAAGTATGCTCCAAGACGGACAAGGGCAGCGGAACGGAGCAGCATCACCGGGCTTGAACCGGTCTGGCCCGAAGAAGACAACCGCCCGCTTCTGGTCGGCGAGCGGACCAATGTGATCGGTTCCCGCAAATTTAAGGAACTGATCGCCGGTGAATATTATGAAGAAGGTTCCGAGATTGCCCGAAACCAGGTCAAGAAGGGTGCTCAGATCATAGATGTCTGTGTGGCTAATCCCGACCGGGACGAACTGGAGGATATGGTCAGTTTTCTACCCCATGTTGTCAATAAAGTCAAAGTGCCGCTGATGCTGGATACGACCGATCCTGCGGTTTTGGAAGCTGGACTCCGGCTGATTCAGGGCAAAGCAATTATCAATTCGATCAACCTTGAAAATGGACGGGAACGTTTCGATGATGTTGTTCCGCTGCTCCGAAAGTTCGGGGCTGCAGTCGTGGTCGGCTTAATCGATGAACAGGGTATGGCCCTGACCCGAGAGCGCAAGCTTGAAGTGGCCGGACGCTCTTACGATCTGCTGGTGTATGAATATGGTCTTTCAGCTGCCGACATTATCTTTGATCCGCTGACATTCCCGGTAGGGACCGGGGATGCTAAATATCTCGGTTCCGCAGTTGAGACCATTGAAGGCCTGCGACTGATCAAAGCCAAATATCCGGAATGCAAGACGATTCTTGGGATCAGCAATGTCTCCTTCGGTCTGCCTGCGGCAGGCCGGGAAGTGCTGAATGCCGTATTCGTCTATTTGAATACCGTAGCCGGGCTGGACTACGCGATTGTTAATTCCGAAAAACTGGAACGTTATGCGACGATTCCTCATGAAGAAAAAAAGCTGGCCGAAGATCTGCTCTTAAATACGAACGACCAGACCCTAAAAGCTTTTACCGATTTTTACAGAGAGAAAAAGGTCACAGAACAAAAACAAACATCCAGGCTTTCCGTTGAGGAACGGCTGGCAGGAACGATTATTGAAGGCTCCAAGGAGGGCCTGGAAAACGATCTGCACGAGGCCCTGACGAAATATCGGCCGCTTGAAATTATCAATGGTCCGTTGATGAAGGGCATGGAGGAAGTCGGCCGCCTCTTTAACAGGAACCAGCTGATTGTGGCTGAAGTTCTGCAGAGCGCCGAAGTCATGAAGGCAGCGGTGACCATTCTTGAGGCCTATATGGAAAAAGCTGAAGAAGCGGTCAAAGGGAAGATACTGCTCGCGACGGTCAAGGGCGATGTCCATGATATCGGTAAGAATCTTGTGGAAATTATCCTGTCCAATAACGGTTATAAGGTGATTAACCTTGGCGTCAAAGTCAGTTCCGAACAGCTGATTGAAGCGGCTAGGAAAGAGGCCCCTGATGCGATCGGTTTATCCGGACTTCTGGTCAAATCGGTTCAGCAAATGCTGCTGACGGCCCAGGACCTGCAGGCAGCCGGAATCAATACCCCGCTGATTCTCGGAGGCGCGGCTCTGTCCCGGAAATATACCGAAGAAAAGATCGCTCCGCAATACGGCGGACCGGTCCTGTATGCGCGTGACGCCATGGATGGCCTGAATCTCCTGAATGGTCTAAAAAGAAAGTCAGCCAATGATTCCGGAAGCTATAATGCGGCTAAAAAAAATGATCAGGCCGGTAATGCTGGTACGATTTCCGGTAACATCCCAGACAGTATCTCCGGCAGTATTTCTGACAACCACATCGAAAATAAATTTTCGCCGGTCAGCTTTGACGGATCTGTCTGCCGTCCGCAGCATACGGAAAGGGAGATTCTCCTGGATTATCCGTTGGCGGAGATCATCCCGAACCTCGATTTGCCTTTTATCCTGAGACGTTATCTTGGTGTCAAAAACAAACTGCGCCACTCTTCCCAGGAAGAAATCAAGGCAGCGGAAAGTCTCCTGCTGGATTCCGCCGATGTTTCCCAAGATAAATCAGCCAAAATCCAGAAATTTGTTCAGGATTTCCTGGAGGAGATCCAAGAACACAAGCTGATTACGGTCAATGGGGTATTTGCGTTTTATCCGGCCTATGCGAACGGAAATACGGTCGCTATTATGGATTCAAATTCGGATTCGAATCCGAATTTGAATCCGAAAGCTTCGAATATTGTCCTTGAAGAACTCAGTTTTCCGCGTCAGCAAAAAGATAATGGCCTTTGTCTGGCTGACTATGTCCGTCCCTGGAATAAGCTTGACGGTCAGGAGCAGGCGTATGATTATCTTGGAATGTTCGCGCTGACCACGGGCCTGGGGATTAGAGAAAAGGCTGAGAATTACCGGGACAAGGGTGAATACCTGAAGTCTTTTCTTCTTCAGGTTCTGGCCCTGGAGCTGGCTGAAGCATTTGCTGACACCATGCATGAAAAAATGCGTAAAATCTGGGGGATTGACAACGGCATCCGGGTTTCTCCGGGCTACCCGATCTACCCTGCACTGGAAGAACAGGCTAAGCTATTCAGACTGCTGAAACCGGAGGAGATTGGAATAACGCTGACAGAGAATTTCATGATGGACCCCGAAGCGTCTGTTAGCGCTGTTGTTTTTTCTCATCCCGAAGCTAAAATATTTAATATTAACCGTTGATCTCTGTAATAGATGCTAATAGATGCATGAAATCCCGTCTCGAGACTGAGGCGGGATTTCAAATTTTTCAAAAACCATAGTTTTGCCTTCTTCTGCTAAATAGACTTGAAGCATAATTCTGATTTTGATCAAATAGTTCATAAGAATTTTGGACAGTTGGATTTTGAACAACAGGCTGGACGAAGGTACTCGGTGCTTCCTGGTTAGGAGAAGGAACTATCGGCCCGGGGACTATTTGGTTCTGCGGACGGATTCCAGTCGGGAAGGACTGAAGATTTTTACCAAAGCTAAACAAGCCTCTCCGTGTTTTTTGACGCTTTCTGTTTTGCTTTTCAATCTTTTTTTCTGCTTTGGTTTGTTTTCTCCCGCGTACACCTGCTTCAGATTCTATTCCGGTTTCTGTTTTTTTTGTCCTTTTTATACCTTTACTTGTATTAATAACTGTACCTGAACCTGTGCTTATTCCAGTACCGGCACCATTTCCTGATCCTGAACTTGGTCCAAGTCCTGATCCTGCTTCTGTCACTATTGTCTTTATTCCTGTGCCACTGTTTGCCTGGGGATTTCCGGGCAAGAGGAATGAAGGGGGATTTCCTTTGAAAATGACTTTATTAATAAGCGGATAGCCGACCCGGTTCAACAAAAAGGTACCGGTTTTACGGGCCATAGGAATACCTATTCTTTTAGCAAGTGGAAGTCCGACTTTCCTGGCAATGGGCATGCCAATTTTTTCAGCAACGAGGGGACCAACTTTACCGGCGATGTATGGCTGAAGTTCCCTCAGTACAATCGGTGCAACTTTTTGCAGAAGATAGGAGGGTTGACCAATACTCATGGGGATTCCTCCTTATGGTTATAATGGAATATATTTACAATAAAAGGATATGTTTTTTTGACGGAAGTGTGTTTGTCTTGATTTATTTATTTTGCAATGATTTGGGACTTAAGTAATGTTTTGCATGAAATCTTCAAGAACTAAAATTGCAAGCAAAACGTAAAATAATCCATATAGAAGGCCTTAGATGCATAAAAACGCCCATAAAAGGCGATTGCTTACTATATATGGTATTGATAAAATAAGGAGTATACAAGATATAGGAAGGATGAGGGTATTGCGCTGTCCTTTTTGCCAGAGCGATGACACGAAGGTGCTGGATTCCAGACAAATTGAGGAAGGTACTGCTATCCGACGCAGACGGGAATGCGATGTCTGCACAAAGCGTTTTACGACATATGAGCGCTACGAGGATTTTCAGCTGATTGTCGTGAAAAAGGATGGCAGAAGAGAGCCCTTTTCCCGTCACAAACTATTGTCCGGATTGAACAAGGCCTGTGAAAAGCGCCCCGTGTCCACTGAGCAGCTGGAAACAATGGTCACTGATATCGAAAGAGAAATGCGTGATATCAACGACCGCGAAGTGCCGAGCGAATTGATCGGTGAGGCCGTCATGGAAAAACTGTTTGCAGCAGATGAAATTGCGTATATTCGCTTTGCTTCTGTTTACAGGCAGTTCAAGGATATTCAGAAGTTTATGGAAGAGTTGAACGGACTGGTAAAGCGTCGCAAATAAAACAGTCCCCCAAATTGAGATCCTTGCGATAAAGACAGGATATCCATGCAAATAAATATATATGGGAGCAGGAGGACTAAGCCATGTACGTTGTGAAAAGGGATGGAAGAAGAGAAATTTTTAATCAGGAGAAGATTCGCAAGGCGGTAGAAAAGGCTTTTATCGCTACCGAAACCCCCAATGTCACGAACTGGGCGAAGATCGTTACCGACAGGGTATTCTCAGAATTGGAAGCTGCTTACAGCAAGAATGAAGGCTTCCAAATCGAGCAGATTCAGGACAAAGTCGAAGATGTCCTGATGCAGACAGGAAATACCAATGTCGCCAGAGCATATATCCGCTACCGCTTCCAGCATGAAATCATCCGCAATCAGGAAAGTGCCAAAAACGATAACAATCAATTATTCTCTGATTACCTGGGGCTGGGAACCTGGGAAATCAAAGAGAATTCCAATATGGGATTTTCGGTTCAGGGGCTTAACCGGTTTGTAACCAGCAAAGCGACCAATGCTTTCTGGCAGTCCCTGCTTCCGTCTGAAGTCGGCAAAGCGCACGATTCCGGTGCTTTGCATAATCATGACATGGGAGACCTTGCTCCATATTGCGTCGGCTGGGATCTCAAAGATCTGCTCCTGGTGGGCTTTAGGGGCGCGGAAGGCAAGACGACCTCCAGACCGGCCAAACACTTCCGTTCCGCACTCGGACAGATCGTTAATTTCGTTTATACCTTACAGGGAGAAGCTGCCGGTGCTCAGGCACTCTCCAGCTTTGATACCTATCTTGCTCCGTTCGTCAGAGTAGATAGCCTCGATTATAAACAAGTCAAGCAGGGGATTCAGGAATTTATTTTCAATGTCAATGTCCCGACCAGAGTAGGCTTCCAGTCTCCATTCTTTAATATTACGCTCGATGTGCGGGCGGCCGAATCGGCCATCAAAGATGAGCCCGCTGTCGTTGACGGCAAATTCCTGGATACGCCGTACCGGGAATATCAAGCTGAGATGGATATCATCAATATGGCGTTCTGCGAGGTCATGCTCGAAGGGGACGCTGACGGCAATATTTTTAGCTTCCCGATCCCGACGTATAACATCACGAAGGGCTTTGACTGGAACAGTGAAGTATCGAGAGCGATCTTCAAAATGACCGATAAATACGGAATCCCGTATTTTGCGAACTTTATCAACTCCGATATGAATCCGGAGGACGCCAGAAGCATGTGCTGCCGTCTGCGTCTGGACAACAGGGAACTCAGAAAACGCGGCGGTGGCCTGTTCGGAGCCAATCCGCTCACGGGAAGCATTGGCGTTGTAACCCTGAACCTGCCGTTGTACGGCTATCTGGCTAAAGGCAACTGGGATCAATTCATCACATTGATTGATAACCACATGAACATCGCCCGGTCCTCGTTGCAGACCAAACGTAAAACGCTGGAGATCCTGACGGACAACGGCTTATATCCCTATACTAAATTTTATCTGAGGGATATCAAGAAACGTTTCGGCAAGTACTGGACGAACCACTTCTCGACGATCGGTCTGGTCGGCATGAATGAGGCGATCCGTAATTTTACCTCGGACGCCGATGACATTACCACTGTTTTCGGACAGAATTTTGCCAAGGAAACACTGAACTATATGAGAGACCGCATCCAGGAATTCCAGGAGCAAGACGGAGACCTCTATAACCTCGAGGCAACGCCCGCGGAAGGTACGAGCTACCGTCTGGCCAAAATCAACAAAAAGCATTATCCCGATATCATTACGGCTGGCGACAATGAACCCTATTACACAAACTCCACCCACCTGCCTGTGGGTTATACCAGCGACCTGTTCCGTGCCGTCGAGCTTCAGGATGGGCTGCAGACGCTTTATACCGGTGGGACCGTGCTTCACGGTTATCTGGCTGAAAGTCTTGATGATCTTGCCGTCGCCAAGGCCGTCGTACGCAGGGTGTTTGAGAACTTCCAGCTGCCGTATTTCACGCTGACCCCAACCTTCAGCATCTGTGAGGACCACAAGTATATCAAAGGTGAACATTTTAACTGTCCCGAGTGCGGCAGGGAAACCTTAGTCATGACGAGGGTCACCGGCTTCTATAGACCGGTCTCCGCCATGAATCCCGGCAAACAGGAAGAGAAACAAGAAACCGTCAAATACCGTGTTACAGGCGTCACGCCAAGTCTGTTTGACGGGGTAGCGAAATAACAACCAAAAATAGCAAATGTTGCAGTCATAGGATAAGTCAATAATGCGGACTTTGCAGGAATGGCATACAAAGGGATGGATAAAAGATTATGCTGATGGATATTGAACCTTTTTCTCTGGTAGATTATCCCGGTCATATTGTCGCAACCGTCTTTTTTGGGGGATGCAATTTCCAATGCGGTTACTGCCAGAACCCTGCCCTAGTCGATGTGAAGGAGAAGCCACAGACTTCTCCTTCCGCTGTCATAGAATTTATGAAGACCAGAAAAGGGCTATTGGACGGAGTATGTCTAACGGGCGGGGAACCGCTTTTATCTTCGGCCCTTGTACCTTTGGTTAGGAAAATCAAGGAACTAGGTTTTAAGGTGAAGCTGGATACAAACGGCTGTTGCCTTGAAAAACTTCAGGAAGTTGCGCCTTGCTTAGACTATATTGCGATGGATATCAAATGCACTCCGGAAAAATATCCGGAGCTGACCGGATGCAGGAACAGCGGCGACAAGATATCCGAAACGATCGAATGGATCAAAAACAGCGGAATCCCCTATGAATTCAGGACAACAGTGCTGCCGGTCTGGCATCCTTTTGAGGATTTAACTGCAATCCGTAAGCTTCTTGGCCGGGAGACCAACTGGGTGCTCCAGCAATTTCGCCAGCCCCCCCAGGGGGTCCTCGATGGAAAAACCTATGAAGCATACCCGGATTCCTGGCTTAAAAAAATGGGAGAGAAGCTAAGTTGCCCAGTTCGTGGCTTGAAATAAAAAATGAGGGCGTAACGATAACTCAAAAAGTTTCTTTACGTCCCCTTTTTTTATTCTTGTCTTGCCACTGCAGAATTTTTAAGCCAGCTAGAAATTGAACGTATTCTTATGGCCCCAAAGAATCTTAAACATAAGGCTATTCTTACCCCTGTATATTCTGCTGGACTAAGAGTAAGTGAAGTATCTTCCCTAAAGATAAACGATATTGACAGCAACAGAATGCTCATTCATCTCAGGCAAGGGATAAAAAGCTTAACGAATGAGGTTGTCACACTTTTAAGCCATGGCCACATATCCTGTAAGTGAAATTACTCCAAAGGAGTGTGGATATCATGACGGATCCAGCAAAGGATACAGCAACCGATCCGGAGAATGATCCAGAAACCAATACAGTACCTGATGTCATCAGCGGACGCACGCCGAATGTAATCGCGGCTGAGATTAACATGATCAAATATCAGGCTGAGAATATCTATCTTGCCGCCACCGTCGAGATTGGAAGACGGTTGACGGAGGCCAAGTCCCTGCTTAAGTTCGGAGAATGGGGCAAGTGGCTGGAGGAGTCGGTCGATTTCTCCCAGAGCAGGGCCAATAAACTGATGCGTATCTTCAAAGAGTATGGAGAAGGACAGCTTACCAACTCAAATTCGGAGCCGAATCCGAAATTAAACTACAGCCAGGCGGTGCTTCTTTTAGGTATCCCAAAGGAGGAACGGGCGCAATTCATCGTCGATATGGATGTCGAAGGCATGACCACCCAGGAACTGCGTCAAGCGGTCAAGGAACGGACGCAGGCCCGGCAAGAAAAAGACCAGGCCCAGCAGGAGAAGGCGGAATTTCAGAAAACAGTGGAAGACCAAAGTGGTACCATCACCGAGCTGACTGCGGAACTCGCCAATCTAAAGGCCCAATTGGAGAACGTCAAGGCGTCCAAAGAAGAACTCGCTATAACGGCCAGACAGCTGAATGATTCGCTGGAATCGCTCCGAAAAAGCTCATCCACCCAGAGCTACGAGAGGATGAGAAATAACTTCATGAAGAGTTCGATTAAAGTCAGGGCTAACCATCTCGCCTTCCTCTGTGAAAACTTGGATCAAACCGTTAGGGAAGTAAAGCAAAAGCTGCGCGAAATCGCCACTAATGACAAGGAGACGTATATCATTTATAAGAATAAGGTTTGCGATCTTATGGATGTGTGGCGTAAAGACGAGGCGTGGAGCAGGGAAGCTTGCCTCTGCGGAGATGGGCAGTAAGGAAAAAAGAGAACGGAGCTGGACGGCATACCTCCTCAAATTCGGAGCCGAATCCGAATTCGAGGAGGTATACTACAGAAAAATATACCCATGTGAGTCAAAAAAATCTTGGACTCATAAAATATGGTGCTCCCCGTTGTGACATGAAAAGGAGTTCCCTAAATAATACCAAAATTATTTTTTAGGATTGACCATGCAAATTAAAGAAGTTAAAATATTTTTGTAATGGTATTTATTAGTAATATTTCCATTATGTAAGAATGGAGCAGAAAGATGGCTGTATATGTCAACGCCCGGGAAGAAAATCAAAGGGAACTCTTTGTAACTTTTGAGTATACAGCAGAAAGAGTCGAGAAGATCAAATCTATTAAAGGGCGAAGGTGGGACTCAGGGCTGCGATGCTGGATTGTACCAAGATCAGTGGATACAATTCTTTCTCTTTAGATAAAAAACATTCGCACTCATTTGTAAATCAAAGTATCAGTGCAATTAAGTTATAAGGGTAAGTGAAGTGGTTAATCTGCAAGTGAATGACATTGATAAAAGCAGAATGCTTATCCATATCCGGCAGGCCAAAAGGAGAAAAGACCGGTATTCAATTCTATCTGAAATTACACTAAATATTTTAAGAAAATATGTTAGCGAATATATACCCATGTAAGCCAACGAGATCTAGCTAAAATACACAGCCCAATCGATGCACTGGACATGGAGGTTTAAAAGAAGTAAATTCTGCTAAAGGAAATATCTCCGCAACCCTTGCGGTTTACTCCATATTTGGATGTAATCCGCAACATATGCGGAAAAAGGACGTTATATGAAATGGATTGTTATGATTTTCTTTGGAGGTTTTATGATTGAAAGTTTAATAAATTATTACAAAAAAAGTGCTCGAGCTTATAGCTTGGTATTTTCACGTATCAAATTACAGTACTTTCTTTTTAAAATATCATCCATCTTTTTGATATTAAGTCTATTTATTTTCTTTGCTGGTCTTACAAAATTAGGGCTTAATTTAAATAGCATAGTGATTATTTTAATACCTTGCATTATTTTTATTGGTTTATTCTTATGGCTAAATAATAGTGCCAAAAAAGTTGTAGCAATTTATAATATTCATCCGAAAGGATTTATATGGAGAACATCAGAGTTTGAAAAGCACCAGACAAATCTTATTATAAATTATCTTTCTGAACAGAATTTGTTTTCGGAGAACAAGGTTAAAATCCTTATTGAAATTTTGAATAAGGAATCAGCTAAAAGAAGAATACCATCTTTTTTTGCACCTGGTGCTTTTTTAGCTATGTTTATTCCAGTGTGGGTACAGTTTACTGCTCAAACATTTAAACTAGTTACAAATACAGAAATAGCTATATCTACGACAATTGGATTAACGGGTACAGCATTTATTTTAGTGTTATTTGCTGGATTTACAAAAAATATAATTATTGATATTAAAGATCTTTTTTTCAATAATGAGTCCTATATGATAAATCAATTAGTCAGACTTTTGGAGATGTCTTTATTAAACATCAATTTGGAGAAATCGACTTCACATAACACGGAATTTCCGCAACTTCGTCAAAATGAATGAGATATGACGCTGCGGAAACTCCTAACCGTTATCGGAAAGATGAGGCGAGACCGCCGCGTCCTGCGGCGGAAGAAGAATATTCTGCAAAAGAGGGATCATCATTAAGATTTGCTTTTAGTTTTGGGTTATCTTAATAGAAGTATGCCTTCGGATGTATGTTTTGGCTGAAGCAAGGCGGGTATTGATAAAATGTTACTACTAACAGCTAAGCGCGTCTATTAATAAATGGGAAATTGCTAATCTTACTTTAAATATGTGTTGAGGAGGAAATGTGTATGAGTAGAATAAAAGCTTTGACTCCGATCGAAGGTCGCTATAGTAATATTACAACAATCTTAGAAAACTATTTTTCCGAGTGGGCGCTAACGAAATTTCGCACTCATATCGAAGTTGAATGGCTGATTACAATGGCGGCTAATCCGGAATTTCACAACATAAGAGGCTTGACCATTGAAGAAATACAGTTTCTCAGGAATATCGTAGCCAATTTTAATGAAGAACTCGCTTTAAAAATAAAAGAAATTGAAAAGGTTACTAACCATGACGTAAAAGCAGTGGAATATTTCTTAAGGGAAATGCTGAAGGATACATCACTTTCTGATGTAATTGAATTTATTCATTTTGCTTGTACATCAGAAGACATAAATAATTTGTCCTACGCTTTAATGTTAAAACAAGGAATGTATGATGCATGGTTACCAATGGCGAAAAAACTTGTGGATGAAGTTGCTAATATGGCAGAAGAATTAAAAGATGTTCCGATGTTAGCTCATACTCATGGACAGCCAGCCTCGCCAACTACTGTTGGGAAAGAACTGGCAATATTTGTTTATAGGTGGAACCGGCAGCTAAAGTCAATTCGTTCACTTGAATATCTTGGTAAATTTAATGGAGCTGTAGGTAATTTCAATGCCCATAAAATTGCCTATCCTGATATTGAATGGGAGAAAGTAGTCATGGGATTTGTATGCGGATTAGGCCTAGAGTATAATCCCATGACTACACAGATTGAGTCTCATGATTATATGGCTGAATGTTTCCATGCAATCAGTCGTTTTAACAATATTGTTTTAGATTTTGCCAGGGATGTATGGTTATATATATCACTTGGTTATTTTAAACAGAAGGCGGTAAAAGGAGAGGTTGGATCTTCAACAATGCCGCATAAAGTCAATCCGATTGATTTTGAGAATGCTGAAGCGAACCTTGGAATAAGCAATTCTTTGCTCGAATTTCTCGCGCATAAGCTTCCAATATCCCGTATGCAAAGAGATCTTAGCGATTCATCTGCCCAGAGGAATATAGGGGCGGCAATTGCATATTCATACATAGCGCTTAATTCTACTTTGAGAGGGTTCAGAAAAATATCTATAAATCCCAAGGCTATTGAAAATGATTTTGAGGAAGCTTGGGTAGTTCTTGCTGAAGCAGTACAAACAGTTATGAGAAAGCATGGCTATTGCAACCCATATGAAAGACTCAAGGAAATTACTCGTGGAAAGATGATTGGAAAAGAAGAAATAAGAGCATTTATTTCAAGCGTTGAACTGCCTGAAGAAGATAAGATGCGATTAATGGAATTGACTCCTCAGAAATATATTGGGCTGGCGGATGAACTAGTGAAACATATTAGCCTGACAGCAGAATTTGAAAAATAAAGTGTCGTAGCACATAGTGAGTTGTTTCGGTTTTAGTTCATCTAAGCCTATACCTCATTTTAGAGAATTAATCCGAGCTGGGTTAGAAAGACTTAAAGGGTGCGACGTCCTGTCGCACTCTGTCTTTGGGGGGCCTCATCCATCCGATAACAGCGCATTACCAAAATCTGAGATAACATAAATGTAGTAACCAGACTTCGGGAATACGCGGGACGTTATATGACATGCTAAGCATTTATCTGAATAGTATATGTAGGAGAAGAACTATGGAGAGATATTTTTACCTTGATAGATTAAAGAGTTTACAGGATTTGGATGAAGAAGAGTGGGGAAAGTCTAATTTTGGATCCTATTTGTTAACAAGGGCATATGAATTACACAAGATACCAATTGGACATTTTTCTGTGGAAGATCTTCGATTAATGATAGGGCAAAAGATTGGTTTAGAATATTTGGTACCACTTGCTATCGAAGAACTTGGCGAAGACCCTTTAATCTCGGGGAACTATTTACCTGGAGATCTGCTTAATGCTGTCTTGAAAGTAGAACAAGGCTTTTGGGATGAGCATCTCGAATTAAAAAGAGATATTGAAGAAATACTTGCAAGTACAATAAAGAATTTAACTGAAGCATTAGAAGGATTCCGATTGCGCAATAATTATTAATTGTTTGAGTTTTGCATGTAATTCTTAACCGCACGTCATATAACACGGTTTTCCCGCCACTTAGAGGATGAGGCATGTGGTTGGGACGCGGCGGGAACACCTGAACGTTATCTGAAACCTGGCTTTCGGGGCTAAATCAAGAAGCTATATTGTCTTTTCCCGTGCAGGATTCTCCTGATTTCAATTATTTCGTCAAGTACAACGTAAAACACAAGGTAATTCCCAATGATAAGGATACGATAATTCAGATTCATTAAACGCATATCTTTAGGGATTGACCCCAAATGTGGAAAGTCTTCTAGCTTTGAAATTGTCCTATCAACTTCGTCAAGGAAGGACTGCGCTGCTAAAGGATCATCAATCTGAATATACTCAATGATACTGGTTAAGTCTTCTTGAGCAATAGGAAGATATTCAATATGATACTTCTTAGCCATTGAGCTTCTCCCTGAGATTTTTCATTAAATCATTATGCGAGATTCGATTCATTCCGGAATTGCTTTGAGCTTCAGCTTCTCCCAATTTTTGATAGAGTTCTAAGAGCGCCTGTTGTTTTTCGTATAATGCCATGCTCATAACAACAAGGTCACCTTGTCCGTTCTTTGTAATAAAAACCGGTTCACCATCTTTATGGCAGATTTCAGATATTTGATTAAAATTATTTCTTAGGTCAGAAATAGGTTTTATTGTAGGCATAATTTTATCCTCCTATATCATTATATATATTGATATTATATCATAATCATGATAGATATATGCAAGCGCCAGGCATCAGATAACAAGGCATTATCGCAACTTTGCCAATATGAATGTAGCATGACGCTGCGGTAATGCCCAACCGTTATGTGAAATTGCCTAGTTTGGGGAAGTGGGAGTCAAAAAGATGGATATTGATGATTTAATAAGATTTGAGAATGAAAATACTGCTCTTGATTTTAAGGCAACACAATATGTAAAGGAACAATATGAGTCACTTATTAAGGATGTAATGGCTATGGCCAATTCAAATGTACAGGGTGATAGATACATAATTGTTGGGGTAAAACATCAAAGTAGTGGTGATAGGGAGCTATTGGGTATTGAACGTACAGAATTTGTTGATCCGGCAGTTTATCAGCAACTTATTCTAGAAAATATTGAACCTAACATACTACTTAACTATTCTCCCTATGAATTTGAGAGTAAAGTATTTGGTGTTTTTATTATCTCAAACTGTATAGACCGTCCCTACATGATGAAAAAAGACTATAAAAATCTTAAAAAAGGTGATAGTTTTATCCGAAAGGGTTCCCAACAGACTAGAATGGAAAGACGTGATTTTGATCAGATATTTGCTTCTAGAACTAATAGAACGGATTATGACAAATTCGTTAGTCTCAGTTTTAAGGGGTTTAGGAATACGGAAGAAATAGAATTACCTGCGGTTAAGCGTTCTAAACTTCCTTCCGAAAGAGCGAAGGAGAAGATTATTAAAATTCTAGAACAAAAAAGAGTTGAGCCAGAGCCAACGGGTTATTTAAGAGCTATACGTTCAATGGGTTCATTATCATATTTCGGGGGCACTCCATATGAGAATCGAACAATTGAAGAATTAGAAAAGAACCTTGCAAATGTTAACGAAACATATCGCCCAGACGATTACTACGAAACATATGAGTTACACTCACATAAACTAAATATTACAATTGTAAATGATGGACAGAGTTATTTAGAAGATTGTTCAATAAAAGTTGAAGTTAAAAAAGCACCTGGTTTGTTATTAGCCTCAAGATTATATCATAAACCAGAGCATAATAGCTTGCTGGCAATTAATTCTATTGTACCAAGAGTAGAGACTATTACGTACCCAGACGTCGATTCTACGGAGGATGCCTGGATAATAACACAACAAATTGGTGACATAAGACATCAAATACCAACCGATGCATTTGATGTTGACATTAGAATTGTATTTTCCGAAAAGATAATTGGTAATGTTATTAATTTCGAGTGTAGACTATTTGGGAAAAACTTATCTCATCCATTACAAAGAACTTTAAGAATAAAAGTAATAGAATAATAGAAAGCTGGCAACTTCACATAACACGGCAGTTCCGCAACTTAGAATATATGAATGTGCAATGACGCTGCGGAACTGCCTGGACGTTATGTGAAATCCGGTTAAGAGAAACAATACTTATGTATGCTGGAATTATTGGGTAGGTCTTTGAAAGTTTTTCATAAACAATTAATTTTAAAATTATAACTTAAGTTAGGATGAAAATTTATGAAATTTAAAGATGTAAGAAGATTTATCCCAGGCGTAATAATTTTATGCGCAGTTTTTTTATTTTTCTTTTTAGACCCAATAATTGATTTTCAAACTAATTATTTTGACACTCCTCAACAAGCTATTGCACATTCAAGTGGCAATAATGGTTCGGAAATTGTGCAAGTTTTACATATTAATACTGATTATGGATTTGCATTTTGCATAAATGATAAAGATGCGTTGTTAATTAAAAATATCAATTCATGGACAGTATTCGGTAGAAAAAAATTTGGTTGTCAAGATGGTGGATTGATTGAAAGTTACAAAACGAAAGAAAATGAGTTAGGAATTACTGGGTCCTTAAACTATAGAAACATAGACACTTTTTTCTTTCATAGCTATGTTCATATTACTCGAGGTGACAAACTATTAGTCGTGGGTGGACTTACTCGTTTACCGAAAATAGACACGTTATTAATAGATGGACAAAAGCCGTTTTTGGTTCCTGTTGTTATTGCAGGAGAAAAGTATACTGTATGGTATATAAAAGACAGTAATACTGACATAATAGTCAACTATGACGGCAAATATTTGTCAACCATATGAAATATATTTAACTTAAGAACATAATTGAATTTAAGTGGCTGCATCATGCTGGCTCTAGTTAATAAGGGAACGGACTTCACATAACAGCGTTTTTTCGACACTTTGTCAAGATGAATGTGGTTGGGACGCGTCGCAAAAATGCGGGACGTTAGGCGAAAGACCATGCGGGAACCGCGCATCCATGCGCGGATTGGAAAAGGACGAATAAAATGATTGGTTTAATGCACATATGTTGGTAAATTCCGCACCAGTGCGGAATTGGAAAGCCTATTGATAATTGTAATCTGGCCAAATATTGTGAATGGAGGAGGAATATTATGGGATTTATTTCATTGATCTTAGGAGCAATATTAGGGTTTGTCACTATTTTCGGAATAATATTAAGCCTTATTGGATTAATATTATTAATTATATATTTAGCAAAAAGAAAAACAAAAAAGAAAAAAGGATTATTAATTGCAGCAATTGTACTGTTATTAATAGGAATACCAACTGCCTTTACATTTCCTGGGTTTTATTCAATTGCAAATAATGCATCAATGAATCAGTACGTAAACCCTAAAGAATACCCAGTTAACAATGCTGTTATGAAGCATGACAATAATAAGTTGAAAAAATTGTTAGATGAAGGTGCAAATCCAAATGAGATTTTTAAAGGTGTACCCGCAATTTTTTGGGCATGCAGCAATTTTGACGATGGTGTTAACTATGAAGCCGCGAAAATGTTAATTAGCCATAAAGTGAATCTCTCATACGATGACTGCTCACTGATGAAGGATATTCTAATAGGGGAAAAGCGTTATGATGACCAATCCGATATATACAATATTGTTAAATTATTGATAGATAATGGTTACAACGTTAATGAAACAGATAGCGACGGGATCACTTTGCTAATGTATGCAACTGTTGATTCCAAATTTGATAAAGGATTTACTCTGTCTAATAAACTTACAGATTTATTTTTAAAAAGCGGCGCAAAGATAAATGAAAAAGATAATAAGGGTAGGACAGTACTTATGTGGGCTTGTGGCTCTGTATTGAATTCTAATGAAGATAACTCGAAAATTCCAAGTATTGAACTTAAGGATCAGTTTGCGTCATTTGATTATAATATTATAAAATCCTTGATAAAAATTGGAGTAGACGTAAATTCAAAAGATAACCAAGGGTTTACAGCACTCGATTATTTTAAGCAGACAGAAGAAATTGATAAAAAATGGGGCCAATATGATACGGTTGGACAGACTAAGGATTATATTGATGAATGTAAAGCAATTGAAATATTACTTCAGGGTGAATAATATTTGATTGAAAATTAAAAGAAATAGAATATTATCTGTGCCTATTATCACATAATGGATGTTAAAGTTTTTATTGTTTTTTGGTTATTCTTATTAAGCACAGAAATTGCTAATTATTCTTATTTTGTGTAGTACATAAATTCAAGAGGAACGTTTAAGGGCCTCCCATCCGTGGTCGTCTCTGAATCAGGGGGCATGGTCCATCGCCTAACACGGGTTTTACGCAACTTTGTCAATATGCAAGTGTTATGGCGCTGCGTAAACCCCTGGACGTTATATGAAAGAATGCGCGCTAGGGAGAATTATATGAAGTATTTGATGATTGAATGGATTCATAACTTTGAACAAGAACCAGTTCTAATATACGCAGAATTGGATCAGGATCGAAATGAGATAAGAAAGATTGAATTATTTCGAACTGGTATTTTTGGGTTTTCAAGCCCTGAGATAGAGTTTGGTGGAACATATATAGCAGAAGAACCTTATCCGGAGATAGAGGTTATAAATGATGATATCAATTTTAAGGCTCAAGAAATAACTAAAGAAGTTTTTGAACAGGTTTGGACGGAAAAAGTTAATATTGATAATATCGTTAAAATACAAATTTCTTTTGAGCAAAAGGATTTTTTAGTAAACGATGTTCTGCCACCAAGAGCCAATTTAATAGGCTGGATATTCAAGGGGCAGCTCAAGAATGGTAGGTGGGAAATCGTAATTCCAAATGATGTTGCTGATGAAATAAGAGATGTTTGTTTAGAAAAATTGCAGGTGATGGGGTTCGATTCAAAATACAATCTAGCTGCTGAGGGCCTAAAGTTAGAAGAACTGGAAAATATTTTTTATATAGATGGTTAGATAACAAGTTCTTTCGGGCAGGTCTTTGGGGGCGCATCCCTTCAGATAACAGAGGGTTTGCGACATCGTAGAGAATATGAATGCAGTAACCCGACGTCGCAAACCCTCGGGACGTTATCTGCAACCCTAGCGTTGGTTTATCTTTGATATATGAATGCGTCAGTTTTGTCAGGGTACTAATTCCTTTGTTTTAAACTAAGAGAAAACGAGTGAGATAACTTGATATAGATGGTTTGTTTCAAAATCGACAGCGCTGACGAATTTGGGATAATCTTAGTTGGAGGCTAACGAAAGAGACTTATGCCCTTTAGAAGGAATTTATCAATCTGTCAAGAATTTACATTTATAACCATTACTGAATGAGTCACATGTAAATATCCAGGAAATATGGATGTGTCGGTTTATCTGGGATAAATGAAAGTGTCAGTATTTATATCATCAGTTATTTTATATATCCAAGTATCGATCAAATTCGATAATGGGAAGTTTGTCCTGGAAGTATGAATGTTTCGGTTTGCTGGGGTATTCCCGACGGGCAGCAGATAAACCAGCTAATCTCTGTCAAGAAAAACTTTTAAAAATGTCATACAGCTCAGAAAAGAGTACAACAAATTAAGCCTACATAATAGACTTTCAAAAAAGAATAAAATAGAGGAATGCTCTAAGTAAAAGAGAATTAGTGACTTAAAGAGTAGGGGTTTCTGGAAGTAAGAATTCCATAAATCATTCGGATAAGCTTGTTACAGGTCGCAATAATAGCGGTTTTTGTAGGTTTACCTTCCGCCAATTTTTTCGAGTAGAACTCATAAAGGATCTTATTGCGTGGACCACCCGGTAGGTTACTAATACCGGAAACTGTAGCCTGGTATAAAGCCTTACGAAAATAACATGAACCTCGTTTAGATATCCTGTTCTTACTCGCTTTGAAGCTTCCTGATTGAAAAACAGACGGATCCAGCCCTGCGAAAGCTATCAGCTGTTTTGGACCAGGAAATCTTTCAATATCGCCAATCTCCGCGAGAATGGTGGTGGCTGTCATCTCTCCAACTCCGGGAATAGAGCAAAGGAGAGAATATTCAGGAGAAAAGTTTGCCCAGTAAACCATCTGAACCCGTAAATCAGCCAGGATCTTTTGCTGGGATAAAAGGAGGTCAATATAGTTCCTTAAAACCCGAACACTGGACTCTTGGGCCTGGTTGAAGGGCAAACTCTCCTTGGTAGAACTTATCCAGATAAAATACCTGGGCAATCCGGTTAGCATCAATCGGATCAGTCTTAACTTTACGTACAGACTTTTTCTTCTGAGCATGAGTCTGCAAGGGATTAATAACATAGACCGGATAGCCATTTTCTCGGAAGAAAGAAGCAATAGGCTTGGAATAATTGCCAGTAGCTTCCATGATAACACTCGGTTTTTTACCGGTATCGTTCTCAATATTTTTCAATTGAGAACTCAAATAGTTAAGATCTGAGGGACAATGGTTAAAAGGAAAGGGTTTTAAATAGGGATCACCATAGGATCTAAACAGGGCAGCATAACTCTTTGACTTAGAAACATCAATACTTAATACAGGAACATCGATCATAGAAAACCTCCTCTTATTCCCTGGGTTCCCTCAAATTGACGACCATCCCTAGGTTCGCGTTGTGATACGGGCTCAGGGCCCAACCAGCTCAATCAGAGTAAAGTGCCAAAGAGGGCTGAACAGTTTATGCGACGGGATCAGAGTCCCAACAGCGAATACGTTCTTGACCCTGGTTTTTCTTAAGTATAAAGCAATATACTTAACAAAAAAGTTCATACCCAGATTGAACTGGTATGAACTAATAATACGAACAGTGAATTCCCTAAATCTGGTATAATATGATTGTAGTAACCAGACTTCGGTAATACGCGGGACGTTATCGGAAAGATGAGGCGAGGCCGCGACATCGTGTCGCGGATAGAAAGGGGATTTATGTGAAAAGGTTAATTCATTTCTGCAATATTATCATGTTATTACTTTTGATTAGTGCTTGTTCAATGAATCCAACAACTTCAACCTCAGATGAAAGTGTAAATGCTCTTACCCCAGAGGAAGAAAAATTATATCATGATCGCTTTGATCTTAACGATATTCAAAAAGATGAACTTAGAGCAAGAGGATACAGTGAAAAAGAAATTGCTTTGATGGATAAGGTTGATTTTCAAGAGGCCGAAAAGACGTGGATAATTTCCAAGGAACAAATATTTTATATAAAAGGTACTCATCCAGAGTTGGAAAATGTAGACATATCCAACTGGACAAATGCAGATGTACACGAATATCGAATGTCATTATATGAGAAACGAAGGGAAGAGACTGCGCCTACTCCTGAGCAGGTGGCTGAATTAGAGAAGAGAGGAATTTCTCTTGATATTGCTCATAAAATGCTTAGAGATTATATAAATTATGAAAATTTATTGACGCAATCGGATTCAACACTTAACGAGTTAAATAAACAGATAATTGAAGCAGATAAACAAGCCGAGGATTATCAAAAAAAGATGAACGAGATTAGAGCAAGATACAAAGATACTCATTAATCTGTTTATGGGTGCGACGTCCTGTCGCACTCTGGCTTCGGGGGGCCTCATCCTTCCGATAACAGGCAGTTCCCAAAACTTAGAATATATGAATGTAATATGACGCTTCAGGAACTGCCGGGACGTTAGACGAAAGACTAAGTTGGGGTATTAGAAAATAGTGTTTCATCCTGTAATCACCTTATAAATAAAATATGGAAAAAGAGTCGAGTGCTTGATATAATTTGTATGTGACAAAAAATTCCATGATTTTGTACATATTACAAATAATGTTGAAAGGTGGGTTTTAATATGGGAAGCGAGAAGAAAAGAGAAATTGAGATTATTATTAGCGGAAAGAGTTATGGAAAGATGGAATTTCCTGAAGGATTAGTCTTACAAGGACTATTAAGTCAGGTACTTTCCAAAACGAATAATACAGGGCAACCCCCGGAGAATTGGGAAATGAGGGATTCAGCTGGTACTTTGATAGATTTGAATAAACATCTCCGTGAGTGTCCTGCTAGTATTGTTCAATTATGGATAACTCTGAAAGCAGGCATAGGGGGATGAATTGTCCATGGAAAATATCATAGTTGATCCACAAGTATCACGAAAGAAGTTTGATCGGGAAGTTAAGAACTTAATGAACATAAGTCAGGAATTGAGAAAAAAGGGGTGGCTTATAGAAACCACCTCTTTTCCTGTTGTCCGCGTTAGTTTTATAGCTATTGAATTAAAGCCTCTAGTAATACCTTTAACAATAGATATTAACTTTACTAATTATAATATTGTACCACCATCTGTAAGATTCCTACATCCAGTAACTCTAGAACCTATGTTTATTCCAGGATTTCAATTATCACATGAAGGGAAACCTCAAAAAGTTATAATCGAAGGACATCCTATAACTAAGGAACCATTTATTTGTCTACCACGAGTTCAAGAATACCATTCTCATCCTCAACACAATGGAGATTCTTGGGATTTATATAGGTATCCCGATAGTGGATGCTTATACTATATTCTTGATAATATATGGCGTTATTGCATAAAGAGTATTAAAGATTACCAAGCAAACCTGCGATTGAATAATCTTGGGTATTTTTTGGAGGCACAACCATGAATTCAGAATATATGAGAATTAAGGAAATTCTTATATTAAATAATGTTCTTCCTCAAACTCAAAAATGGCTACGTGAAGTGGGAAAGATGAGAAACGAAGCATTTGTACTTTGGGCTGGAAGTTTCCAGAGTAGTGAAATATTTATAGTTACTTCTGCTATCTTTCCAGAACAAAGGACTTTTAGAACAAGTACTGGAGTCGGAGTACATGTTTCGGGTGAGGAATTATTTAATGTTAGTCGGTGGCTATATGAGAGTAAGCAAGTCCTTATTGCACAAATACACACACATCCAACTCAAGCCTATCACTCAGATACAGATGATAACTTTCCGTTAGTTACTACCAAAGGGCAATTTTCAATTGTTGTTCCTTTTTTTGCTCGAGAACCTTTACACAATTTATCAGATTGTGCAGTTTATAGGTTAAATAATCAAAATAGATGGAATCCATTACTTGGGGAAGCCAGGAATATCTTCAAGGTGGTGATGTAATGGCATTAGCAAATTTTTTTAGTAGAACTGAAGAAGCTTTAACTGAAGTATTATTTAGCGTTGAACCTAAATTATTAAAAGCTCACTTAGAGCATATGTTTATTGCAATTGCATTTAATGATAGTTCTTTAGAAAATGATAATGAACAGAATACCCTTGAATTATGTGCTAATCTTTTAGCAAGAATGTATCCAACCATAGGAATTATATATTTGGGAAGTAGTCTTCTGGGATTAGAAAAAAGAAAAGATCTAATTCTGCAAGCCCAAGCAATAAATCCCGATATAGAAATTTTAGATTCTTCATCTAGATTTTTAGCTGTTATAAGCCTTAGTAATGATGTGAAATGTCTATCTGAAAATCATTTATATATATCGTCAGAATCATGGAATCTAGAAGTAACTTATAATAAGCCTACAACATTAAAAGGCAGAAATTATAATCCTATTTCTGCGGCTGCTGCAGCATGCATTGCTGTAGGTATAGTATTTAGAATTGTTTTTAAAGAGTTCTTATCAAAAGATAAATTAGATGATTCATATGAAGATATTAAATTATCCTTACTTGATTATTCAAAAGAATTTAGTCCCAGTGAAGAATTACCTGAGATTGTCTTTAAGGATTTAACACTAGTTGGGGTAGGAGCAATTGGAAACGCAGTAGTGTGGTGTTTGAATCATATTCCGAAGCTAAGTGGAACAATATATTTAATTGATCACGAATTAATAGATTTATCTAATCTTCAAAGATATGTCTTAACCAAACAAGATTCTGTGAATGTATCTAAGGTTAAACTTGCTAAAGAATTTTTAAAAAATAAAAATCTTAAAGTTAATACACATAAAAAATGTTTCGGTGATTATGTCAAGAAAAATAGATCCTCATGCAAATTTGATATTATTGGAATATCCGTCGATAATGCCCACGATCGCATTGCCGCACAGGCTGTATTACCTAAACTGATTTTTAATTCTTGGACAGCAGAGAATGGCTTTTTAGGAGTATCAAGACATCAATTTGATCAACCTGACAACGCTTGTCTTGCATGTTTATATTTATCTACAGAGAAGAAAAAAAGTTATACAGAAGAAATAGCCGAATTAACCGGGATAGACCATAGATTTGTAGCCGAAATGGTTGTAAAAGAAACTCCATTAAATAGACAGTTAATAGAAGAAATATCTAAAAATAGAGATTACCCATTAGATATTTTATTACGGTTTGAAGGGAAGAACTTAGATAGTTTTTATAGAGACGTGGCATGTGGTAGTTTGAATATTTCTTTATCAAAAAATACTTCGAGAAAAGAAACAGTTCCTTTAGCCCATCAAAGTGTTCTCGCAGGAGTTATTTTAGCATGTGAATTAATCAAATCGGCTCTAAATATAACTCAACAAAAAAACACTGTTGAAATACGCCTTAATGTTATGGATAACCTACCAGATTATATTCGATTGCCTCGAAAAAAGACTATTTTTCCAATGTGTATATGTTGTGATGAAGATTATATAACTGTTTACAAGAAAAAATATCAGAAGTCAAATTGATAAAGCATTAATAGCTTAGAAGTAATATTCTAATTATCTAGGGATGCCCTTCGTCTAACAGCACTTTTCCGAAACTTTGTAAAGATGCATGTAGAATGACGCTTCGGAAATCTGCACAACGTTATATAAAATCACGCGCGGGACCGCCACATCGTGTGGCGGTAAATGATTATAGTAAATTAGTTTGGGGATTAAATGATGAAGAAGAATAAAAAGATTATAAAGAATAAATTAAAAGAAATATTTGAAATGACCCAAAGTAATGAGAATTTAAAAGCGTGTTCGTTTTCTTTTGATTCTTTTATTGAGGATATTAACACCTTTATTAAAACTAATGACGATATTGAAAAGAAAGTTATTAATAATCATTATGGAGAGATATTGGTGTCTTTTTTATTCATTTATTATAATGCTTTTTTCTCAATGGCAATAAATCAAAAGGATGATAATGTGTTCCCTTTTGATAGGTTAAATAACGGTATCAATCCAAATTTGATTCTTGAGAATATATTCACACATATCGTTAATTTATCATTATCAATAATACATTTATGTAAGCAAGGGCAGGATTTTGCTTCTAGAGTTCTTCTAAGGTCTTTGTTTGAATTGTATTGCATATCAGTAATAATTATTTATAGCGAAGAGCAGATGGAACTATATTGTAAAACCGGAGGTGATACCAAAGAAAGTAAAGAAATTTGGTATAAGTACTTTCGTCCAAAGAAATTATTAGAATCACTACATAATATAGAAAAAGATCTAATAGAACAATCTGATATTGAATATCTAGACTTAATGAAAAATAAATGGAAAGAATTCTATGAATTCTACTCAGGAATTTCTCATAATTCTTATGTGGATTGTATGGTTTCTGCAATATGCGATCCAGGTAATACCGATGATATTTTGCAAAGTAGTTTATTGGGTAATTATAATATTGGAATTGGCTCAACAATTGCGAAGGTTAATGATTTAGGTTTCTATTTTAATGCTATCCATTTTAATATTATTTTTATTAAATTTGGTTATAGAATCCAAAAAGACAATTTACTATGGTGTAATACTATTTTATTTGATAAATGTGCTCATGAATTTTTTGAGTATATCAGAAAGTTTGATGATGACCAAAAATAAGAATTGTATTAAAGGGGCCGACCTCTTGTCGGCCTCTGAGTCTGGGCGCGCGACTTTACATAACAGGCAGTTCCCGAAACTTTGAATAGATGAGAGTAATATGACGCTTCGTGAACTGCCGAAACGTTAAATGAAATTGGTCGCAAAGGACGTGCCGTCCTGGTGTGGATTGATATAAAGTTTAATATTGTTGCAAAAGATTAAAGAGGAGTTTTTTATGAGATATATTGCACTACTCCGAGGAATAAATGTTGGCGGAAAAAACAAAGTCTCTATGCATGATTTGAAAAACTACTTCGAGAATGCAGGTTTTATAAATACGCGAACTTATATAAATAGCGGTAATGTCATCTTTGACAGTGAACAACAAAGTATCATAGATCTATCAAATAATTGCCATGATATTCTGGAGAACAAATTTGACTTTCCTATAGGCTTAGCATTAATTGATGTTCATACATTAAAAGAGGCATTAGAGCATGTGCCTGATTGGTGGGGAGATGATCCAAACTCAAAACATAATGCCATATTTGTAATCCAACCTGCCACAGCGGAAAAAATTATTGAAGATGCAGGAAAAATAAAGCCAGAGTATGAACAACTTTATGCCTATAAAGAGATTATATTTTGGTCAGCTCCATTAAAAACATTTTCTAGAACCCGGTGGTCAAAGATAGTTGGAACAAAGGCATATCAATATATTACAATTCGAAACGCAAATACAACAAAGAAGTTATTGGAATTGGCACAATCATAAAATGTAATATGAGAATTTTTTGGGAAGGGTCGACGTCCTGTCGACCCTGGATCTGAGGGTGACCAACTTCATTTAACACGCCGTTAGAATATATAAATGCGACAAGAAGCTTCGGGAACGCCTGGACGTTAAGCGAAAGGTGGCCTTGCAAGTAATCTTACGGGTCTTGTTTTTAAAATAAAATTAATTATAAGGACAGAAAAATGAGTACAGATAGCAAAAGGCGAAGAAGAGAACGGGTAACGGTTGAGAAAATGATTAATATTTATTGCAAGAAAACCCATACCCCACAAAATAGAAGGTGTGAAGACTGTGAGAGATTATATAAATATTCAAGCAAGAAAATAGAACAATGCATGTTTGGTGAGAACAAACCAGTCTGTGCAAGATGTAAAATACATTGTTATAAACCAGAAATGAGAGTAGAAATAAAGAAAGTTATGAGGTATTCTGGGCCAAGGATGCTGTTTAAGCACCCAATATTAACGTTATATCACATAATAGATTCTAAGAGGAGTAATAGGAAAGCATGATTGGCTCTTAAATTAACTGCCTTTATTGAAAAAGAACGGAATTTTACTCCCAAAATATGAATGTTTCGGTTTGCCGGTACATTTCCGATGGGCAGCAGATAACAGCGTTTTCCCAACACTAGAGGATGATGCATGCGGTTGGGACGCGTCGGGAACACGCGAATCGTTATCTGCAATGCCACAGAACGCCACGCCTCCATGCACGGATTAATAAAGATTGCTTTGTAGCTAATTTGTTTTGGTGGACTATTCATTGGTTGAATATATTTATATCACATATGTATAAACATGGATTTTTTGGAAGGCTCAAACTATATCATAATCCCAAGGGGGTATAAAGGTGCGCGATTGGAAATCCAAACTTAAAGCAGACCCAATTAATTGGTTGCTGGAAGATGAAAACCCTTCTGTGCGGTATTTTACATTAAAGGATATTCTAGACAAGCCGGAACACGATCCAGAAGTACAGCAAGTGAAGCATAATATCATGCAATCCAGTATAGTACCATATATTCTAGGGAAACAGCAGGAGGCTGAGTATCTTAAAACATATTCCAAATTTTATCTTGATAAATATAAAGGTCTTGCATGGCAACTAATTGTGCTTGCGGAGATGGGCGCTGAAGCCAACTCACAGATTATAGAACAATGCGAATACATACTCAATAATTCGCAGGAAGCCGAGGACGGCGGTTTTGCTATGAATATGGCGGCGAAGAAGGGCGGCGGCAGGATAAGCGAAGTTCTCCCATGCCTTACAGGGAATATGGTATGGAGCCTGATACACTTTGGCTACCTTGACGATCCGAGACTACAGAAGGCGATTTATTGGATTACCCGCTTTATGCGTTTTAATGACGGTGTTGAAGATAATCCACAAAGTCCGCCATACGACCGACTTGAAATATGTTGGGGCAAGCACACCTGTTTTATGGGCATAGTCAAGGCGCTTAGAGGATTAAGTGCCATACCACAGGAAAAAAGGACAAGCAAAATAAATGATACCATAAACAAATCTGTCGAATTTCTCTTAATTCACCATATTTATAAACGTAGCCATAATTTAAGTAAAACTTCCAAGCCTGGATGGTTAAAATTCAGTTTTCCTTTGATGTACCAGACCGATGTGCTGGAAATATTAGATATTCTAACGGAGCTTGGTATAGCAGACGACCGCATGAATGATGCCTTAAATATCATCCTTACAAGACAGGATGACATGGGCAGATGGAGAATAGAAAACACATCCAACACTGACCGCTTGCTTATCCCATTGGAGCAAAAAGGTGAACAAAGTAAATGGATTACGCTTAGGGCTATAAGAGTATTAAAACGATATAAGAGGGATTGATGCTGATATTTATAATGTGTGTAGCATCGTTGACAATATTATCCCCCAAAAAATCCTGATGCTTGTCAGATAATATCGGCAGAATCAGCACAAAGGGAAGCTTTAAAATTCCCATTTGTATGGTGATGAAAATAATGGGATGCCCATATCAAGATCATGTGGGGAGTTCAGGGAGCTAAGTGGGCCAAAAACTGCGAGACCGTTTCAGATTTTGTGTAAACCTCCAGAGTGATGTAAGATAAGAGCATCACATGGAGGTTTTTTATTAATGGTAAAGAGGAGAATCAGTCCCGAGAGAAGAGAACAACGGAAAAAGTTACTGGAGATGCTGCAGGAAGCAGGAATCAACGATGTTTCAGGAGTACAGGAGCTATTCAAAGAAATGGTCAGTACCGTTCTGGAAAATGGCCTGGAAGCAGAAATGGAAGATGAATTGGGCTATAGCAAATATGACTACCGGAATAAAGAAACAGACAACAGCCGGAATGGTTATAGCGAGAAAACCGTAAAGACCAGCCTGGGAGACATGGATATTTCCATT